>ENA-UEQH01000126-UEQH01000126.1-human-gut-metagenome-genome-assembly--contig:-NODE-126-length-44523-cov-36.387594_pt1 | contig 44523 bp, 39 predicted proteins | sample MGYA00242945_ERZ507943 | MGnify/ENA primary metagenome ERZ507943 (study PRJEB26167, sample SAMN06115418) | human gut metagenome | host: Homo sapiens | place: China:Hubei | collected 2015-03-06... | reverse complement strand
ACAATATTGCCAAAGTAACCGACAACCTTTGGCTGAGATGGGCTACGCTGCTGCATGACATTGGCAAACCGCGTACTAAACGCTGGGACCCGAAAGCCGGATGGACATTCCATAACCATAATTACATCGGCGAAAAGATGATTCCGGATATCTTCAGAAAGATGAAACTGCCGATGAATGAAAAAATGAAGTATGTCCAGAAGCTGGTGGGACTGCACATGCGTCCGATTGTTATTGCTGATGATGAAGTGACCGACTCGGCTGTCCGCCGGTTGCTTTTTGAAGCGGGCGATGACATCGATGATTTGATGATGTTGTGCGAAGCGGATATCACTTCAAAGAATGAGGCTAAGAAACAGCGGTTTCTGGATAACTTCAAACTCGTAAGACAAAAGTTAAAAGATTTGGAGGAAAAGGATAGAATACGTAACTTTCAGCCGCCTGTGGATGGTACAGAAATCATGCATGTTTTCGACTTGCAGCCTTGCCAGGAAATCGGCAGCCTGAAAAGTGCAATCAAGGATGCTATTCTGGATGGAATTATTCCTAATGAGCATGATGCAGCCTTCGAATATATGCTGAAAAAAGCACAGGCTATGGGACTGAAGCCCGTAAATCTATAATAGGATTTTCTTTATACAATTATTTTTCGAATTTTCCAAAAAGAAAAAGCATTATAAATAACAGTTACCCGTTTACATGCCCTACAGGTATTTGTAAACGGGTTTTCTTTTTAAAAAGTTTCCCAATTTAGAAAACAATCGACAACATCCATTTTTTCTTATCAACCTTTTGAGCTATATTTGCATCATCCGATTGGGAAGCATCTTCCCATATAAAAGCTTCAATTGAAATTCAAACTAATTTAAATAACAGAAAGAATGGACTACGCTGCTATTTGTATCATTAAACGTGACGGAAAACAGGAAAATTTCTCGATGCAAAAGATTTCGAACGCAATAGGGAAAGCTTTTTCTGCTACCGGACTGGAGAATGAATCTGATATAATCAACCAGATTACTGCTCAGGTAGTAAACCGGATTGAAAAGACTACGATTTCTGTAGAAGAGATTCAGGACCTGGTAGAAAATGAACTGATGAAAGTGCGCCCCGAAGTGGCTAAAAAATACATCATCTACCGCCAGTGGCGTAATGTGGAACGTGACCGCAAGACAAAGATGAAGCATATCATGGATGGCATTGTGGCCATTGACAAGAATGACATCAACTTGAGCAATGCCAACATGTCGAGCCACACTCCTGCCGGACAGATGATGACTTTTGCTTCGGAAACAACCAAGGATTATACATTCAAGTATCTGCTTCCAAGAAAATTCGCCGAAGCTCACCAGATGGGGGATATACATATACATGACTTGGATTACTATCCGACAAAAACTACGACATGTATACAGTATGACTTGGATGATTTGTTCGAAAGAGGTTTCCGTACTAAAAATGGAAGTATACGTACTCCACAGTCGATACAAAGCTATGCAACACTGGCTACCATTATCTTCCAGACAAACCAGAATGAACAGCACGGAGGTCAGGCTATCCCGGCTTTCGACTTTTTCATGGCGAAGGGGGTCTTAAAAAGTTTCCAGAAACTGCTGGCTGCTCACCTTTCTTTCTTGATGGAAATAGAACATCCTAATATTGCCGGAGTTAATGAAGCGCAACTTTTGGAATGGATACGTCCTTGCCTGTCATCTATCCTGCCTTCTGAAACGGAGAAAAAGCAACTAGCCGACTTACTGGAAGAAAAAGGTATGCGTTTTACCGTAGAGCAAATCGACCGGATTCTGGATAAGGTTTTTGAAATGACTCGCCGTGATACGCATCAGGCAATGGAGGGATTCATCCATAACCTCAATACGATGCACTCCAGAGGTGGTAATCAGGTGGTGTTCAGCTCTATCAACTATGGTACTGATACATCGGCCGAGGGAAGAATGGTCATTGAGGAACTATTAAAGGCTACTGTAGAAGGATTGGGAACAAGAGGAGAAGTACCTGTATTTCCTATCCAGATTTTCAAGGTTAAAGATGGAGTCAGCTACTCGGATGCTGATTATGCCAAAGCAATGGCCGACTTTCAGGGAGCTGTAGAAGGGAAGATTGCATTCGAAGCACCCAACTTTGACTTATTCTTACAGGCATGCCGCACCACTGCCAAGGCGCTGTTCCCAAACTTCATGTTCCTGGATACACCGTTTAACCAGAACGAAAAGTGGAAAGCGGATGATCCTAAACGCTACCGCTATGAGCTGGCAACAATGGGATGCAGAACCCGTGTTTTCGAAAATGTAAACGGTGAAAAAACTTGTCTGGGTAGAGGTAATCTTTCGTTTACTACCATGAACCTGCCCCGTCTGGCTATCGAAGCTAAAATCAAGGCAGAAAGCATGGCTGAGGACAAGCAGAATATTGCCGATATTGAAAGCAAGGCAAAAGCTTACTTTCTGGAATCGGTGCACAGCATGGCTGAATTCATCGGTGAACAGCTTTATGCCAGATATCAATACCAACGTACTGCACTGGCCCGCCAGTTCCCATTCATGATGAGCAATAATGTCTGGAAGGGAGGCGCGGCTCTGGAACCTAATGAAGAGGTCGGCGATGTCCTGAATCAAGGTACATTGGGTATCGGCTTCCTGGGCGGACATAATGCGATGGTTGCTCTTTACGGTAAAGGACACGGACACAGCAAAAAATCGTGGGAAACACTGTATGATGCTGTAATGGAAATAAACAAGGTAGCCAACGAATTTAAACAGAAATACCACCTGAATTATTCTGTATTGGCAACTCCTGCAGAAGGCCTGGCTGGAAGATTTACCAAACTGGATAAAAGAAAATATGGCATCATAGAAGGTGTGAACGACCGTGATTATTATGTAAACTCATTCCATGTCGATGTGAAAGAGCCTATCAGTATCGTCGAAAAAATTAAATGTGAGGCTCCTTTCCATGCTATCACGCTGGGAGGCCATATCACATACGTAGAATTGGATGGTGAAGCACAGAAAAACATCCGGGCAATTGCCAAAATCGTAAAAGTGATGCACGATGAAGGTATCGGATACGGTTCTATCAATCATCCGGTTGATACTTGTAACAATTGTGGCTATAAAGGTATTATATACGATAAATGTCCGGTTTGCCGAAGTGAAAATATCTTGCGCATGCGACGTATCACCGGCTATCTGACAGGAGACCTGAGTAGCTGGAATTCGGCAAAACGAGCAGAAGAACACGATAGAGTAAAACACGGATAAAGAGAAAAACCATGCTCCATTATCTTTATACGTATCCTGAAACCATCGTTGATGGAGAAGGAATACGGTATTCCATCTACCTGGCCGGGTGCCGGCATCACTGCAAAGGGTGCCATAACAAGGCATCCTGGAATCCGCAGGCCGGAAGCCTGCTAACCCAGCAAAAGGTAGATGAAATTATCAATGAAATAAATGCAAACCCATTACTGGATGGAATTACTTTCTCCGGAGGAGACCCGTTCTATAATCCGGAAGAATTCCTACCATTGATAAAAACAATTAAAGAGCGTACGAATATGAATATCTGGTGCTATACAGGATATACTTATGAACAGCTGATGGGTATGGAGGTTTGCAGAGAAATTTTAAAACTGGTGGACGTTTTGGTGGACGGAAAGTTCATCGAAGATTTATATTCACCTTATCTCGAATTTAGAGGAAGCAGTAACCAAAGGATTATCAAATTGGGAAAATAAAAATTTAACAAGTCCATCGTAAGTTAAGCCATATAGTTGTTTTTTTCACAACTATATGGCTTTTCTCGTTTTATACAACACCTTAACCAAGTCTTCGCAAATGCCAAACTCTATTTTTCTTGATTTATATCATGAAAATAGGCATTTACATGTTTTTAAGCATATATATGCTTGTAATTTCATAAAAAAGCTCTATCTTTGCAGTGTAATCAAAAAGATAACAATTCTTACTAAAAGAAAAACATTAGACCAAAGGTATTAGATTAAAGGTTAAAAAGCAATTTTAGGTATTAGATTTAAGGTTAAAATCAAGAGGTATTAGGTAAAGGTAATTGTTTTCAGGAAATAAAAAGTAAGATTTTTCAGGATTAACAGATTAGGTATTAGTTAGAAGAATTGTTTTTTAAGGTTTGAAAGTAAAGGGATAACACAAACATTGTTTGAAAAAAGGATGTAAAGAACCCTAAATGGGGGGTTCTTTTGGATGTGAGCGGTTTCAGTGATGAAAACGCTTTTTTTGTATCTATACGAAAAAGCTGTCAGAACATATAAAAAAAGCTGCCTTGTTCAGGCAGCTCTCTTGTATCATTAAATTTTATCTGCTAAAAAAGGAATCGAAGTACATCGTTGAAGTTTGCAAGAATCAATAATGCAAAAAGCAGAAACATTCCGGCCATCTGGGCATATTCCAAGAACTTATCACTCGGCTTTCTTCGAGCAATGATTTCATACAGCAAGAACAAAACATGACCACCATCCAATGCCGGAATAGGTAATATATTCATTACTGCCAAAATAATAGAAAGCCATGCTGTCATACTCCAGAAACGTTCCCAATCCCAAACTTTCGGGAAGATACTGCCAATGGAAGCAAAACCGCCAACACTCTTGGCACCTTCTTTTGTAAATACATATTTCAGGTCATTTACATAACCTTTCATTGTATTTATGCCCAATGTTACGCCTGCTGGGAACGACTCAAAGAATCCATACTGATGCACAGTTGCCTTATAGTCCAAGGGAGCGGCAGCCACACCAACTTTAAAATTTTCATTGGTCTGTATCTGAACGGTATCTTTTACTCCCGCACGTGAATAAACTAATGAGAATGTAGCTGTTTTCTCCTGCTTATTCTCTGCATTTTCTTTCAGACCTTCCATCTGACCAAGGAATTCATTCCATGAGTGAATGGAGGTTTTATTTACAGCGAGCAGTGAGTCACCTTTCTGAATACCAGCTTTTGCAAAAGCCTCACCCGGCATTACTGAATCAACTACATTGGGGACTAAGATATCAACAAATAAAGGAACTTCCTGTGCCAATTCTATCAGACTGATTTCTGGCATATAAACGGTAACTTCCTTACCATCCCGCTGTACTTTTACCTGACGGGCCTCGGCTATACCACGAATCATATCCATACCATAGCGCTCAAAAGGTACGCCATCGGCACTTAACAAGATATCGCCATCGCGAAAACCTATCTGCTGAGCACGTTCGTTGAACTTCATTCCATAATGCATATCTTTCAATGCAATGTACGAATCACCCCAGGTATACAATATCATGGAATAGATAAACAATGCCAACAGAAAGTTCATCAGGACTCCACCAATCATGACCAACAAGCGTTGCCATGCCGGTTTAGAACGGAACTCCCAAGGCTGAGCGGGCTGCTTCATCTGTTCGGTATCCATAGACTCGTCTATCATACCCGAAATTTTACAATAACCGCCTAAAGGCAACCAACCTACTCCATATTCTGTATCGCTATTCTTTGGCTTGTACTTAAACAGTGAAAACCAGGGGTCAAAGAATATATAAAACTTCTCTACTCGGATTTTAAATAAGCGGGCAAAGAAGAAATGTCCCCCTTCGTGTACGATTACCAGCAACGACAGGCTGAGAACCAACTGAAGGGCACGAATCAAAAATGTTTCCATCTACTTGTTCTTTTTCTTTTGTTTTTTATAGGTTATACATAGTTGTTTTCTTATTCATTCCTGCCAGAACTTGTTCTGCTGCTATACGGCGAGCCTCAGCATCGGTATCAACATAATCATGATAGGCAGGTGTCTTGATGAAGGGAACCTTACTCATCGTATAAGCAATCACATCACTCATTCCCAAGAATGAAATCTGGTCGTTCAAGAATGCAGAAACGACCACCTCATTAGCCGCATTAACGATGCAAGGCATATTTCCTCCCTGATGCAGGGATTCGTAGGCCAAAGCCAAATTCCGGAAGCGTTTAGTATCGGGGTCCTCAAAAGTCAAAGTATTATGTTTTCTGAAGTCCAGACGCTCTCCTGAAAGAGAAATGCGTTGCGGATAAGAGAATGCATACTGAATAGGCAATCGCATATCGGGCATTCCCAGCTGAGCTTTTACAGCTCCATCTTCAAATTCTACCATAGAGTGAACAATAGACTGCGGATGTACCACTACCTCTATCTGTTCCGGACGCACTCCAAACAACCATTTTGCTTCGATTACCTCAAAGCCTTTGTTCATCATGGACGCTGAATCTATGGTTATCTTTGCTCCCATCGACCAGTTAGGATGTTTCAAGGCTTGCTCTTTGGTAACATGTTCCAGCTGTTCCATCGTAAAAGTACGGAAAGGACCTCCTGAAGCTGTCAAGATAACTTTAGAGAGAGCATTGCCCGGTTCCAAACACTGAAAAATGGCAGAATGTTCTGAATCTACCGGAAGGATAGGTGTACGATATTGACCGGCTAAAGTATTTATCAGTTCTCCCGCAACAACTAAGGTTTCCTTATTTGCCAGAGCTATTGTTTTACCAGCTTTAATAGCATTAATCGTAGGAAGCAGACCGGCATATCCTACCATCGCGGTCAAAACAGTATGAATAGGACCTGCTTCAACCACTTGGGCAATTGCATCTGCTCCCGCATATACCTTGATAGGAAGGTCAGATAAAGCCTCCTTTAGTTCCGCATACTTTGCCTCATTACCGATAACGACCACTTCGGGAAGGAATTTCCTTGCCTGTTGTATCAATTGCTCTACTCGGTTATTAGCTGTAAGCGCATAAACCTCATATAAGTCGGGATGCTCTCCGATAACCTGCAAGGCCTGTGTTCCGATAGAGCCAGTTGAGCCTAATATTGCAATCTGTTTTTTCATACCACTTAAAATACAATATATTTTTCAGGATTAATAGGATTCCCATTTTTCCACATTTCAAAATGAAGATGCGGCTGAGTTTCTCCTTCATTCTTTTTCTCACTTATCAATGCGATAACCTCACCTCCCTTTACCCGGTCACCTTCCTGCTTCAGCATTGTTCCGCAATGTTTATATACTGATACCAGATTCTGCGGATGCTGTATCTGCATGACATAACCGTAATTGGCTGTATAGGTAGACAAGATAACAGTGCCATCCAAAGTAGCTACAATACTTTCATGAGGATTAGCAGTAATATCAACACCAAAATGACGGCGGTCCGGTGAAAAGTTATTAGACATCACCCCACGAGTAGGACGATAGAACACCAGACCGGCTACAGCCTGGTCCTTACCCACCGCATTCAGATTATAACGTTCCTGTTCTTCATATCTTTTCCGGAATTCTTCCTCCTGCGGAGAACGCCCGACCAATTCTTCAGCTCTGGCAGTAGTCAGTGAATCGATAGAACCTACAGAATCAGCTTTAACCTTTCCGCTCAATATATCTTGAATATTCAATATGTATTGATTCTGGCGCATCAAAGCCAACTGTAAAGAATCTGCCCGCAAAGCATTGTTTACGATTTGCGAACGGACTTCTGTATTCATATAGCCAGGCAAATAGTTCCGCAATGGCGTCCAGATGATAATGACAGAAGTAACCAGAAATATAATCAAGAAAGCAGTAAGAAGCACCGAGACACCGTTCAACTTTGAAACATGTATCCCTACCACTTCCTCCAACGTGTTTTCGTTGATAATCGTAAGTTTGTACTTAAACTTAAAATTACGCCAGAAAGGCATCCTGCGCTTCTTCATACGGCCTAAGCTTTATTCAACATCTTCCGGGTCAAGCAAACCTTCAGGGATGTCGACAGTTATTTCTTTTTTGGCTTTATCCAGTCCCATAATAAACTCTTCGTGTGCCGGCAGTAACAGTTCCTCACCGTTTTCCCGCTCGATGACAAACAATACATTGATTGTAGCTTCGTCTACATCAACAATCTTACCCAGCAAACCGTGATGAATATCGACAACATCGAATCCAACAAAATAGCTCCACGAAAGAGGTGCATCTTCATCCTGTTCGGCAAACTTAACCGGGAAATACACTTCTACATTGGTGAACATCCTAGCCTGTTCGGCCGAATCAATACCCTCCAATTTGACAAGTGCAGTAGTATCCGAACGGAAACGATACTCTTCTATAAAAAACGGAACGAAGATGCCATCCAGCAAACAAACCAGATAATCACAGTCGACACGGTCGAACACATCATCGGTAAAGGAAAAAGAGATTTCTCCTTTGATGCCGTGCGGCTTATTAAAAACACCGATTTTATATACTTCTTCTTTTCTTATCATATAATACTTTATAATCGTGTGATGCGTGCACCAATCGAATTCAGACGATGCTCTATATTCTGATAGCCCCGGTCTATCTGTTCGATGTTATAAATACGGCTGATTCCGTCGGCACTCATAGCCGCAATGAGCAATGCAATTCCGGCACGGATATCAGGAGAACTCATATTTCCTCCCCGCAAGCGGAAATTATGGTCATGCCCAATAACGACAGCACGGTGCGGGTCACAAAGTATAATTTGCGCTCCCATATCAATCAACTTATCAACAAAGAACAGGCGGCTTTCGAACATCTTCTGATGAATAAGCACACTACCCTTAGCCTGAGTTGCAACCACCAGCATAACGCTCAGCAAGTCAGGGGTAAGTCCGGGCCAAGGCGCATCGGCAATCGTCATAATCGAACCGTCGATGAAAGATTCTATCTGATAATGATCCTGCTCGGGCACCAAGAGGTCATCTCCTTTCTGCACTACAGAGATACCCAGACGACGGAAACTATCAGGTATGATTCCCAGATTATCATACGAAACATTCTTGATAGTCAGCTCGCTGGATGTCATAGCAGCCATACCGATAAAACTGCCCACTTCAATCATATCGGGCAGAACCTTATGAGCACATCCTTTCAAACTGGAAACGCCTTCGATAACCAATCGGTTTGAAGCGATACCCGATATACGTGCTCCCATCTTATTAAGCATTTTGCAAAGCTGCTGTACATAAGGCTCGCAAGCCGCGTTATAAATAGTAGTCACACCTTCGGCAAGTACAGAAGCCATGACAATATTTGCAGTACCTGTTACAGAAGCCTCATCCAGCAACATATAAGTGCCCTTCAGCTTATCGGCAGAAATTCTGAACAGGCCGTTTGCCTCATCGTAAGAGAAAGTTGCACCCAGCTTCTGAATACCCAGAAAATGTGTATCCAGACGACGGCGACCTATCTTATCACCACCAGGCTTGGCTATCACGGCCTGACCGAAACGAGCAACAAGGGGACCAACAAGCATGACCGAACCGCGCAATTTAGAACAACGAGTCAGAAACTCCTGACTTTCCAAATAGTCTATATTGACAGCATCAGCCTTGAATGTATAGGCATCCATTCCTTTTTTCGCAACCTTTACACCCATGTCACGAAGCAACTGAATCAGGTTATTGACATCCAGAATATCCGGAATATTGCAAATGGTAACCTCTTCATCAGTAAGCAATGTAGCACACAACACTTGCAACACTTCGTTTTTAGCCCCTTGCGGAACGATTTCTCCCCGCAATTTATGTCCACCTTCTATTACAAATGAAGCCATAATCTATATCTTTATTTAAAATTTCTACGCTGTTGAAAATTATTATTCCCGTTATTGTTTACACGGCGACGTGGAATAAAAGTCCGCTGTTCAGTAAGGCGAAGATCTTCTGGAGTAAGTTTAATCTTGCCATCTGAATATTCACACAAATCATCCAGAATTTTCTGGTCCTCTACTCCTTCTTTATTCCAGTTCAAGTAGTCTTTCTTCATGTGATTAGCCACCAGTTTAATCAGCTGCTTTTTCTCTTCACCTTCCTCATAGTCGGCAGCAATCTTGACTAAATCGGCTACAAAACGGCCATAATGCCGATAGCGAATCGGTCCTTGAGGATAAGGAATACGGTCAGGCTTAATCTCCAGACTTTCCTTTTTTACAATCTCAACCGGATAATCTATATCCAGTTTAAAGTCGGACATAATAGCCAGATGATCCCACAGTTTATGGTTGAAATCAGGAATATCTCTGAGATGCGGAAACATGCCGCCCATAATATTCACAATTGTATTGGCACAGCGCTGACGTTCTTCCCTGTCGGTAATTGTCAGTGCATGATCCACCATATTCTGTACACTTCTACCATACTCAGGAAGCGGTAATTTTCGTTGTTGGGTATTATATTCCATCTATATCTATTAAAGTTCAATAAAATCTGTATAAGACTAAATTACAACAGTTTTTTAGGTGTAGAAGCAACAAACTCTTTCAGATAGAAAGGTTCGAAATAAGCCACATCCTTATAGTCCTCTCGAGCTACGGCTTTTTCTGCCAGAGGGAACATCCATTTTGCCAACGGATAAATATCATCGATAAAATGAGCATTGGGATGAGTGATTTTGTCCTTACACTTGGCAGCACCGTTTCCGAAGAAATACACCGGATGTTCATTCAGAAATTCCAGATAAGAGTTCTCGTCTATAATATCAGCTCCGATAGCCCGTTTTGCATTCAGGGCCTTATCATAAATAGCCGCATAAACTTCCATACGGCGGGCATCTATCATCGGGCACAGCAAAGCATCATCGGGCAAGTCATGTGTCAGCAACACCGGAACACTCAAGACTTCCAAAGTAGGCAAGCCTATCAACGGTATATTTTTTCCATAACAAATACCCTTCGCCATTGAAACTCCGATACGCAAACCTGTATACGAACCCGGCCCGCAGCTCACAGCCACAGCGTCCAAAGGAATGGCATGACTATCTGCAAACGACAAAGCCTCGTCTACAAATACGCCTAATTGTGTAGCATGTGAAGGACCTTTGAAATCTTCCTCGTTAAAGATAGAAGCACCATCCTGACTTAACGATACAGAACAAACATCCGTAGATGTTTCAATATGTAAAATACACGACATAACAGTTTTTTCTTCTATGTTATATAATCTGCAAATATACACTTTTATTTGTACTCCTTTCCACTTAAATTGTTACTTTTGCAAAAAAATAAATTAGGTATGATACAATCAATGACCGGATATGGCAAAGCAACTGCCCAGTTCGGAGAAAAAAAAATCAACGTCGAAATAAAGTCCTTGAATAGCAAGGCCATGGATTTATCCACACGCATCGCTCCATTATACCGTGAAAAGGAAATGGAAATCCGAAATCTGATAACCCAGACTCTGGAAAGAGGAAAAGTTGACTTCAGTCTGTGGGTAGAAAAAGATGTAGCGGATACGGCAACCCCGATCAACAGTGCCTTGGTACAAAATTATTATAACCAGATTAAAAACATTTCGGAGACCTACAACATTCCGGTTCCTCAGGACTGGTTTGCCACTTTGTTACGCATGCCCGATGTCATGACACGCGTAGACATTCAGGAGTTGCAGGAAGAAGAGTGGGACATTGTAAGAAAAACAATTGAAGAAGCGCTTGGCCATCTGGTAGATTTCCGTAAACAGGAAGGTATGGCATTGGAAAAGAAGTTCAACGAAAAGCTGAACAATATTGAACGCCTGCTGGCCTCCATTGAGCCTTATGAGCAAGAACGGGTAGGAAAAATACGCGACCGCATTACCGATGCTCTGGAAAAAACAATTAGTGTGGATTACGACAAGAACCGACTGGAGCAGGAACTGATTTACTATATCGAGAAACTGGATATCAACGAAGAAAAACAAAGACTTGCCAACCACTTGAAATACTTCCGCGAAACGATGGCCGGAGGTCACGGTCAGGGAAAGAAACTGGGCTTCATTGCACAGGAAATGGGCCGGGAAATCAATACTACCGGAAGCAAATCGAACCATGCAGAAATGCAGAACATCGTAGTCCAGATGAAAGATGAACTGGAACAAATCAAAGAACAAGTACTTAACGTAATGTAAATTGTCAACATGGGAAAACTTATCATATTTTCGGCTCCGTCAGGTTCGGGAAAGTCAACCATTATCAACTATCTTCTGACACAGAACCTGAATCTTGCCTTCTCTATTTCGGCAACCAGCCGTGCCCCCAGAGGTACAGAACAAAATGGTGTGGAATACTTTTTCCTTACACCGGAAGAATTTAAACAGCGCATTGCCAACGACGAATTTCTGGAATACGAAGAAGTTTACGAAAACCGTTTTTACGGCACATTGAAAAGTCAGGTAGAAAAACAGTTGGAAAGTGGCCAGAACGTAATCTTTGATGTAGATGTAGTAGGTGGATGCAACATCAAGAAATTCTACGGCGAACGCGCACTGTCAGTCTTCATCCAGCCCCCTTCAGTAGAAGAACTGCGCAAACGACTGAACGGACGCGGAACAGATACGCCCGAAGTGATCGAGAGCCGTATCGCCAAAGCCGAATATGAGCTGAGCTTTGCTCCTAAATTCGATGTAACCATAATCAACGACAATCTGGAAACAGCCAAAGCAGAAGCACTGCAGGTTATCCGCGACTTTTTAAACAAATAAGCTATGGCTGTAAAAGACCCTAAAAAAACAGCTCGTATCCTGAGCATTCTTTGTATTTTTATTGGCCTGGCAGCCCTAACTGTCGGCATTCTGGCTGTAGCCAAAGAAGAGTATATCATTGCCGTAGCCATGATACTGGTGGCGGCATGGCAGGTCATCAACTATAAAAAGTGGAGAAAATGTCTGTAAGAACAGCCATATTCGGAGGCTCATTCAATCCTATCCATATCGGTCACCTGGCCCTCGCCAACTATTTGTGCGAGTATGGCTGGGTGGACGAGGTATGGTTTCTGGTATCCCCTCAGAATCCGTTCAAGGTACAGGACAATCTGCTTGAAGACAAACTGCGGCTGGAGCTGGTGGAAGCAGCAGTAGCCGGCTATCCGCACTTCAAGGCTTCCGACTTCGAATTTTCACTGCCACGTCCATCTTACACCATCCATACCCTGAACAAGTTGGCCCAAGCTTATCCGGACAGAGATTTTTACCTGCTCATCGGAGCAGACAACTGGAAAGCTTTCGACCGCTGGAAATCTCCGGAGGAAATTTTGGAGAAATATCACCTGCTGGTTTATCCACGCCTCGGATACGACATAGACAAAACCTCACTGCCCAACAATGTATTTGCAGTAGATTCTCCTGTTTTAGAAGTAAGCTCTACCTTTATCCGAGAAAGCATTTCTGCCGGGAGAGATATCCGATATTTTCTTCATCCTTCTGTTTATCAGATTATTCAAGAGAAACATCTGTATCGCTGACTACCATCAGCCCTCCAGCCACAAGTATATGTTTCGTTAATTCATAGCTTCCACCGTATATCCTTGTTTCTGAAGCAGTTTCAGCAAACCTTGTGGGCCAGGCAAATGTCCGGCACCTACCACAAACAGAGTTGGAGACTGCTTCATGATACTTGGAAACTGGCAGGCCCAATTTGCATTACGACCATATATCAGGGTGCTAATCTCTTCGGGAGTACTGTCGCAGGCATCGCTCATCTTTTCTTCAATGATTGCAAGCAGTTCGTCCAAATCCTGTTTCATATAAGCCTGATTCATACGCAAACTTTGGTCAACACCTTGTTCTATATGCGTAGCAGTGCAATACAGCAAAAGTGCCTGACGCGTCAAAGTTTGTGAGTTATAGAGAACATTGATTTGCATATCGATAGTTTCCAGACTACCTACTTTCTTTCCTGCCTGTCGTGCCTGTGTCTGAAACCATGTGTCAAGCTGTTCCTGCGGATTGAATCCTTTCAGCGATTTCATAGCCAGCGCCACCGACAACTGAGTAGTGATAGTAGCAGGCTTCAGCTTATCGAACAAGGCAAGATCTACCCCCATATAATTCTTTACCACAGCAGCAATAGTATCATACTGTGCCTGTGTGTAGAAACTTTTTAGCGTAGTATCAGCAGGCAGCATCATAGCTTGCTGCATTTTCATAAGTATTTCAGGATTATTAGCGTCATCCATTACGATTTCGCCATACACTTGTTCTGTCTGGTCAATGGCCTGTTGAAGATGGGCTATACTATCCTTGACAGAAAGTGGTGCAAGATGGTGTGTCCCTATGACATACGAGGGCCGATCAAGTCCGTTACCGGATACTTTCCATAACAATTGTGCCTGAGCGCCGAGCGTAATGCAGAGCAATAACATGAATACGAGTGTCTTTTTCATTTCGTTCTTTTTAAATTGAAGTTAGACTTTATAGATCTTATGCTGCAAAGGTATGCGCAAAGTACAAGAGTTTATGTTATCCCTATGTTATCTTTAGGTTAAAGCTTCACTCATCAGACAAATTCGTTTCAACCCATTCCCAGCATTTATCAATACCCTTCAACCTTTCATCCATAGACATAGGTATATGGAAATCAGGAGATAAACAATCCTCCTCATTACGGCTCACATCCGGTCTTTCAAAGTAAGAATGACTTATGTATCCCTTTGTACCTGTATATGGCAGTTCAAGCGGCAATACATCGCCAAAGCAAGTAGGCTTCTGCGAAGTCGGAGTCCCTATAATGGGGAAAAGATGATTATCCTTTATAGTTGTAAGCAAGTAATTGGCACTGCTGAAGGTGTTCTGACCTTGTATGAATATTACCTTCCCTTCAAAACGGTTCTTAATTTTAGGAAGGAATGGCAAGTTTTCACAATCTTCCATCGGAATAAGTTCTCCAGGTTTACCTTTACAGAAATCATAGAAATCAGGCATACACTTGAAAAGAAAATCAGATTTTCTGACAAGTGTCTTATATTTTGATATACTGTCCGTATCAACTCCAAGATATTGAAGAAGCTGGTCGCCAAGCATACTGTTTCCTCCACCATTATAACGCATATCCACCACCAGCTTTTGTATATGATGTTGCTTTAAATCGGTATCCATCTTGTCTATAAATTCGAGAAATGACGGCAGGAAGTTCAGATAATTATCTTCCACTTTGGTACCCGTAATCTGGCATAATTGCAAATACGACTGTAAATCATACATCGCATTAAATTGCAGATAGCATTTATCTTCAATTATCTGATAGAAGAACAAATCATCACGCTTCACAGTAACAGGATAGGAAAGAAATTTCACTTGATGCCATCCGGAGCGATTCTCTGTTTCCGACTCAAAAAGCAGGCTACTTCCATCATGAAAGTCAAGACGAACACCCTTTGTAGTATCTACTCCTATCTGATGCAGTAATGCCTTGCGATTCAGATAAAAACTCCATAACCCCGCCTTTACTTTATTCTCCGAGGGCATTGCCTTACGCATAGTCAACCTGATATCTTTAACGGATTTGTCATTTATGGAAACAATCTCTTTTCCCGTAAAATCAGGATATTTAGGGTCTATGGCATACAGATAAAAACAGCCTTCATAATATCTTATCTCAAAAGGATAAATTAACCCATCTTCAGACATGAAATAAGTATGTGCGTCTTCAAGCATAGCTAACAGAGAATTCAAGGCAAACTGGAAGTGCTGCAAGTCTTTCACATCCTGCATCTCATAACAAACTTTCTCTGCCTGTCTTTCAAATCTGTTGAATCTCTCAGGATTAACGATACTGACAGGATGGAATGCCCTGATAAAACGCGACAGGTTCATTACCTCATTCTGATATTTATTGTAACTTTCATCAAAGAAGGTTACCGGTATTTTATGAAAAGTATTATCGTCCATCAGATAGTATGATTTTAAGAATTTTCTCCTTTTTCCACAAACTGTGAAGGTGCTGTACCAAACTGTTCAATGAAATGTTTCCTCAAAGTACGCGTATCACTATAGCCAACCATTTCTGAAATCTCCTGAATAGAATATTTTTGCTCTAAAATTAAAGAAGCAGCCTTACTCATACGGATGCTACGAATCATGTCTATGGCATTCAGTTTACTGACTTGTTTCAACTTCCTATAAAGTGTAGGCTGGCTCATATGTAACTCATCGGCCAGTTTTTTCACATTAAAATTTTCATCCGACAAGTTCGCTTCTATAACGTGAATAACCTGTTGTATAAAACTATTATTTTCAGATTGGTCATTCGATGCTGAATAATTTGTCAGCATTAATGATTTGGTATAAATCCGTTTCAACCTCTCTCGCTGAAGAATCAGATTCTTTACTTTCGTAATTAACACTTCCGGTATAAATGGTTTCATAACATAATCATCCACACCTACTTTAGTAGCTGCCAGAATATCAGAGTCTTCAGTCTTTGCTGTAAGGATAAGGATAGGAATATGAGTAGTCTGTGGATTTTCTTTAATTTCACGACTACAAACAATACCGTCTTTTACAGGCATCATCAAATCACAAATAATAACGTCAGGTACATGTTCGATAGCCTGTCTGACTCCTTCATCACCATTTTCTGCTTCAAGGATTCTAAATTCATTAGAAAATAGACTACGAATAAAAGAACGTATATCTGGATTATCCTCTATAATAAGCAAAGTCTGTTTCTTACCAGCTGATGCTTCAACTGAAGTCATCTCTGTTGTTTGCACTGGCTGAACAGGTTGCTGAGTTGAAACCTTTTCGGATAAATAAATACAGTCATCCGTCTCAAAATGCGCATTTCCCTCAGGAATAAAAATAGTAAATGTGGTCCCTTGGTCCTGGCGGCTATGAAGGGTTATCTTACCATGATGCATATCTATTGTATGCTTGACAATTTGAAGTCCGATACCCACCTGAGTGGAAAATTGTGGTTTACCCACTCCCGTTGTAAAAGAATCAAAAATATGTTCTTGCAAATCCTCGGATATACCTATTCCCGTATCAGCGACTTCAATGCAACAGAAACCGGTATTATCCACGATAACCGATTTAACTCCTATAGTAATGCAATCATTTTCTTTAGTATACTTCAAAGAATTTGATATTAAATTTTGCATCACCGAAATGATTTTATCCGCATCTATCCAAAGGAAATAAGGCTGAGAAGGAAGATCTGCTTTCAACTGAATATTTTTGCTTATAGCCAAGTCCTGAAAGGCTTTACAAGTATCTGCAACCAATGAAACGATATCTGTTTCCGAAAGTTGAAGCTTCACCATACCAGCTTCTATCTTCTGAATATAAAGAAGTTGATCGATTAAATTATGCAGAGAAGAGCTATTCTGATAAATCAAACTTAATTTGGGGAACAGTTCATGAGTCGGAGTAAGCTTACTGATTATTTCATGAAGTGGAGATATAATCAATGTAAGAGGAGTACGTAGCTCGTGAGCTGTATTGGTAAAAAAATTCTCACGCTCTACACGAAGCTGCTTTTCCTTATCACGCTCCAAGCGGGCAACCAAAACTTCATGCTTCAGTTCCATAACACGCTTAAAACGGGCTTGACGTATCTTAAAATAACGAATAAAACGGAAGATCACTCCAACCAAAAGCAACAGAACTATAAACCGGAACCACCAAGTTGCACTCCAATGGGGAAGAATCGTTATCTGCAACTCAGTAAGTGGCCCCATTTGCTCATTGGGATACATATTCTGAATCTGAAAAGAGTAAGTATCAGCTTTTAAATTATTATAGGATACTTTCCGCTGATTATCAGTAATAATCCATTCTTTTTGATAAGGATAAAGTCTGTAGCGAACTTTTTGATATTGATTATTGTACGACAGGTTATTAAAACTTAATGAAAAATTTTTATTGGCATTATGGAGTTTCAGTGACCTAGTATGATATAAATTCTTAGAAAGAAGAACTTGCCCATTTACCTGCTCACCTATTTCGACTATCTTATTGTTGATTTCCAAAGTATGAATGGCAATTTTCTCATTAACCTTAATACGACTAATTTCTTCCGGATTAAAATAAGTCAGATTCCTGTTATTTCCCCATAATAAATAACGATTGTAAGCACATACAGAACTATTACTTCCTGAAAGGAAATAATGATAGAAAAGTTTTTGGTTCCTGCTATATCGAGAAATACAAGTGTTGGAACCGACCCAAATATGTCCGTTGGAATCTTGTAACAAACAGCCAATAAAGTTATTAATCAAGCCATTACGGGTTGTGAAAAAATCAGCGGTACGCTCATCCTGTAAATTGAGAATCATTAAGCCGGTAGTAGACCCAACATAAAGCTCATGTTCAGTTGAAACCAGTAGAGAACGGACAGAGGCATACCTCAATTTTGAAGCTGCTCCATAGCCCAAAACTATTTCTCCCTTTACAACTTTCCCCAACCCGTTATATTCGGTTCCCAACCACACTGTTCCATTAGAGTCAATAGCAAGACTCCGGACAATCAAGGTCTTGTCCGGTTCATCGGCAACCTGTATTCTGCGGCATTTTCCATCCTGAGGAGTATAATAAAGCAATGATTTATCTGTACCTATCCAGAAATTATGTTGCTTATCTTGAAGTATACACCATATGGGAGCCTGATTCTCTATTTCATCAGGAAAAAGTTTGATTGTTCTATGCAGATTCTTCCCAATCTGGAAAACAGAAATTTGTCCGTCTTGTCTCCCGACATACATTTCTTGCTTAAGTGTATCCTGATATAGACAAAGTGCAGTAGTATGTTTTCCTTCTGGCGAAGAATCCAGATAGTCGAAATCAAGTGCTACCTGAGGATTAAAAGGATGGCTTGTTTTCATAAGTCCTTTGTGATATGTAGTCATCCACAGATATCCTTGTCTGTCGATTGCCATACCCGTTATTTCATTATGACGATTCTGACGGAACTGATGAATGAACTGCTTCCGCAAATCCGAAAACAACACACCACCTCCATACGTACCTATCCACAAGCTGCTACCAGCATCACAATATCCACAAATCATACGTGGTTCAATATGCTGATTCGTAATTGAAGCATTATTGTATATTTGAATATCAGGAGTATCAAACGTTCCGTCATCAGACGTCAAAACGGTGTACCCATTCCAGGAAGGTATTAGCAGTTTCTGAGAAGATATGGGAACAACCCCATAAATATCTGTATGTGAGATACGGTGAGATGGATCGGATGCATTATAAATAAAGTAATCAAGTTGTCCATCTGATTCATCATAGCGCACCAATCCCCCACCAACAGTACTAATCCACAGGTTCTTACCTTGTTTAAACAGCTGGGTAACCCGTATTGACAATTGAGATATAAAAATCCGCTTTTCTACTTTTTCAGTCTGTAAGTTATATCGAATTAAATGTGAGGAACTATCTGTCAGATATAAATATGACTGTTGCGGATAAAAAGCATAGCAAGTTATTGCTCCCGACGTAATTTCCTGAAGATTATTTTGCTTTATTTCTTTAAACTGCAATTGGCTGATGACTCCTTTCGAGGTAACCCGAGGGAAAAACTGCCCATAAACGATAGAGGAATCTGTTAATAACCAGCATGTCCCATCAGACATCGGATAAACTCCCGTTATAAAATTATAAGCTTCTATTCCAATAATCGGAACAAAAACTTCTTGTTGAAGATTGAAAGCATATAATTTATTTTCATCAGTCAAAACTCCAATACATTCAGTATTCAGCTGATGAATAGAACGAATGTGATTATTGGAACCTGCTATTGTGAAATTATTGAAGCTGCTGCCATTATAAAGACTTAAACCAAAGTCTGTGCCAAACCACATAAAGCCATCGGTATCCTTAAAAATACAATTTACTTTATTATCTGCCAGTCCGGCCTGAGTTGTAAATATATGAAAGTCATCATTGAAAAATGCGTAACCATTTACAGGGAATACCCAATAGCAGAGGCTCATCAAAATGCAATATATGCAACGACGAAATATGTTCATAGTGTTGATTTCAAGTTTTACACAAAACTAGCATTATTTTTTAGAAAAACAATAAAAAACCTGGTTTAAAAGGCTTTCAGCGGGGAATGAATTGAACATGTATGATGATTGAACAAAACATGCATCACGGTAAAAAAGGGAAAAACATATCTTTGAAAAAATCAAAAAACACATGTTTAACTTTAAATTCTAATCTTGATGAAAAGGTCATTTTTAGTTTTCTTTTTCATGCTGTTTGTAGGCTTTGTCTATGCTCAGCAATTTAAAATCTCCGGTAGTGTAACCGATCATAAATCGGGCGAACCAATTATCGGAGCAAGTGTAGTGATACAAAATACATCCAACGGAGTAATTACTGATTTGGAAGGTAATTTTGTTCTGGATCATGTATCTAAAGGAGAGGTTCTCTCTATTACTTATGTAGGATATAAATCACAAGAAATAGTCCTTGATGGTGCAAAAAAACAATTCAAGATTGTACTGACAGAAGACAATGAAGTACTGGATGAAGTTGTAGTCGTAGGTTACGGAACTCAGAAAAAACAGGATATCACAGGTTCTGTTGTTTCTGTTGGTGAAGGTAAATTTACCGAAGGTGTCAATACCAATGCATTCCAGATGATTAACGGAAAGGCAGCCGGTGTCAATGTCAGTCAGACCAGCTCTGCACCAGGTGCATCTACTAAAATTCAAATTCGCGGTGCGGGTTCTATTAATAGTAGTAACGCTGCACTGGTTGTTGTCGACGGACTTCCCGGCGTAGACCCATCTTCTATCAACCCCAATGATATTAAATCTATTGAAGTATTGAAAGATGCTTCGGCTGCTGCTATTTATGGTACCCGTGCAGCAAACGGTGTTGTCCTCATTACAACTAAAAGCGGTAAAAAAGGAGATATCACTGTAAACTTCGGTACAGAAATCGGATTCCAGTCGGTAGCTAAAAAAATTGATATGCTAAACGGCAGAGAATACATGGAAACACTGAATGCCCTACGTCTGGCATCAGGTAATGCAGACGGCGCAATCTATAGTGAAGAAGATATTGCAGCTATCGGTGAAGGTACCAACTGGCAAAATGAAATTTTCAGAAATGGCGCACCTGTACAGACTTATCAGCTGGCTATCTCTGGAGGTAGTGAAAAGAGTGATTATTACTTAGGCTTGAATTATTTTGACCAGCAAGGTGTAGTAAAGAACTCTAACCTGAAGAAATACAATGTAAGAGCTAACATGAACTTCTCTCCAAAGACCTTCCTGCGTTTTAAAGCAAATTTGAATTTTACCCGAAAAGACGGCAATTCCATTTACGAAAATATGCAGGGAACTAATGAAAATGCCGGTCCCATCAACTCTGCATTGCAATTTGACCCGACACTGCCTGTAGGTAAAGATCCGGAAACAGGACGTTATTATCAGAATAGTTACATTGCATTGGATAATCCACTGGCTTTGCTGTATGGAGTATCTCCAGAAGAACACCGTAACAATGCCTATGGAACCTTTACAACAGAAATCGAACCTTTAAAAGACTTGGTAGCAACCATCCGTTTAGGTGCCACCATTGATTCATATTCTAAACAGACTTATCGTGGCCGTGATACAATGAACGGTCTGGCTACAGGAGGTACTGCAGAAAAGGAAAATGGAGAAAGCACTCAATGGATGGCAGAATTTTTGCTTTCTTACAAAAAGAATTTCAATGACAATCATAAACTGACGGTATTAGCCGGTACTACATTCGAACAGTTTACTTCGGAATATCTTAAAGGGTCAGCAAAAGGTTTCTTGTCGGATATAACCGGAGCTAATGATATGCACAGTGGCGACAATCTGAATGGTGATGATATTTATTCTTTCAGAGAACGCAATCGCTTGAATGGTTTCCTGGGACGTATCAATTACGACTATAAAAACAGATATTTATTAACAGCTTCATTCCGTTATGACGGAACTTCCCGCTTCTCGGATGACAATAAATATGCGTTCTTCCCATCAGTGGCTTTAGCATGGCGTATTTCAGAAGAACCATTTATGAAGCGTTTTGAGAATGTCAGTGATTTAAAACTTCGTGTAGGTTACGGTCAATTAGGAAATCAAGGTATCAAGAATTACCAGACTATCTTAACCCTGATAGCAGGTGGGTCAGCTGTATTCGGTAACTCTTTGGCACAAGGTGTAGTAGAAGCCCGCTTGCCAAATGCCGGCTTAAAATGGGAAACTACAGCCGAAACCAATCTCGGTGTAGACTTTGGACTATTCAATAATCGCATCACAGGAAGTCTGGATTTCTATATAAGAGATACAAAAGATCAGCTGTTTGATAAACCATTGCCTTCGGCTATCGGATTCAGTAATGTAAAAGTAAACGCTGGAAAAGTACGTAACTCTGGTATTGACTTTACGTTAAATACGGTAAATATTGATAAGAAAAACTGGGGATGGGAGTCTTCTTTGAACCTCTCACTGCTGAAAAATGAGGTTAAAGAGCTGCCCGATTTTATGCCGGAATTGATAACAGGTAGTATCGGAAGTTTCGTGTCCGGTTATGAAATCACCCGCGTGGGCGATCCTATTTATTCATTCTATGGATACGAAATAGAAGGTATTTTCCAGAAAAATGACGACATTGCCAATTCAGCTCAGCCTAACGCCAATCCAGGTGACTTGAAATTCAAGGATCAGAATGGTGACAATAGCATCAGTTCGGATGACCGTGTCATTCTTGGTAAGCCATTCCCAAGCACTACATTCGGATTTACCAATACCCTCCGATACAAACGGTTTACATTAAGTGTATTCCTTCAGGGTTCATTCGGTATAAGCACACTGGATGCCAATGTTCTGGAATCACTGTACCCAACAAACGAATACCGTAACCGTATTGCCAAGTATTACTTAAACCGTTGGACAGAAGACAATCCAAGCAATACATATCCAAGTGGTGTTAATCCGTCTAATTATGGTGGACAATATTCTATTAACTCATTAACAGTATGTGATGCCTCTTTCGTACGCATTAAGAATATCCAACTCAATTATGATGTTCCTATTAAGAAGAACAAAGTAATACAAGCTCTGCAAGTATATGGAGCAGTTGACAACGTGGCTACATTTACAAGCTATGACGGATTTGACCCTGATGCAAGTGCACAAGGAAATGAATCTGTTTCTAAAGTAAACTATAACAGCTATCCATTGGCTAGAACCATGAGAGTAGGAGTAAATGTTACATTTTAAAAATTGAAATTTATGAAATTATCAAATTATATTCGCCTATCGGCACTGACCTTCCTGATGGCAGGTTTTACCAGTTGCAATGATTTTCTGGAAGAGAAAGTTTATACAGAATACGATCCTAACGGCATGTTGCAGGATCAGTCAGGAGTAGATGCACTCCTGACCGGTGCCTATGCACGTTCACGTATCATCGAATACAATAGCCGTAACTATACATTCTTGATGAATGAATTTCCCACTGACGTTTCATTCGAAACAGGAGGTGGTTTGGAACGTGACGCTTTTCCATTTATCAATTTTAGTTGGGACGTAGACAACTCTTTCCTGAATACCTTCTGGGGAAAAATGTATGAGGCAATAGCCAGTGCTAACTCAGTACTGAATGTCACTGACGGCTTAACCACCATTCCTGAAGAAAGCTTGAAAAAAGCTCAGGCAGAAGCCCGTTTCATCCGCTCTGTTTCATATTATTATCTGCTGAACTTATTTGGCCCGACTCCGATTATTGAAATACCCAAAGGAGCTTCTCCGGATGAGATTGAACAAATCGGTAAATCCACTCCACGTGCGTCACTGGAAGATTTCATCAAATATCTAGTGGCAGATTTGACCTTTGCTGCAGAAAATCTCCCTGTAGAAGAAAATCCTATCGGAAAGGCTACCAAAGGAGCTGCATTGTCTGTTTTGACAAAGCTGTATATGCACGAGAAAGACTGGGAAAATGCAGCTGCTACAGCTCAAAAAGTAATCGACTTAAACTACTATTCACTATATGCTGATTATAAGAAAATGTTTTCGGTAGACGGTGAGGACAATAAAGAATATATCTACCGTGCTCCATGTATTGCTCAAACCGGTTATCACAACAACTACATGCCACATGCTTTCCCGCCGAACTATCCGATTCAGTCAAATTGGATTAATTTTGGAGCCCAATTCCGTACATACACAGCTTTCTATGATACATTTGAAGCTGGAGATGCGCGTACAGAGGTTTTGATTACCAACTATATAGACCAAAGTGGTGAAAAAGTGGAATTGCTGCGTGACGAAAAAGGCAATGCGTTAGATAATGTACGTAGCTTCAAGTACTGGCCAGATCCCAATGCATCGGGTGAAAATAACGGTAATGACATTGTATACATCCGTTATGCAGACATTCTTCTGTGCCGGGCTGAGGCTTTGAATGAGTTAAACGGTCCGAATGCGGAAAGTATCAGTCTGATTAATCAGGTTCGTCAGCGTGCTAAGGTAGCCGACATCGTACTCAGTAATTTCACGACTAAAGAAAGCTTGCGTGATTTCATTCTAGAAGAACGTGCCCGCGAATTTTTCTCAGAAGGTTTACGACGTGAAGATTTAATCCGTCACGGCAAATTTATCTCGAATGCGATTGCGCGTGGAAAAGATGCAAAACCTTATCATGTTCTCTACCCCATTCCTCAGCGCCAACGCGAAGCAAATCCTAGCCTGACTCAGAACCCGGGATATGAAGGTGCTGAATAGGTCGTTTTTTAATAGTAATACACAAAGCTATTAATTTGGAATAAGCACAGTACGTAACGGACTGTTACGTACTGGACTTTCCGATGAAAATATTCTGAATTCATAGAAAACCTTAAATCTATCATTTCAGCGTCTATTGATTTATAAAGAAGAAAATTATGAATAAACATATACTTTATTCCTTAACCCTAGCTGCACTAAGCGGAAGTTTTGAGTCGATTCAGGCTCAAGATTTTTCTGTGAAAAAGGATAATCGCCCCAATATTATTCTTTTTTTAGTTGACGATATGGGATGGCAGGATACCTCTTTACCGTTCTGGAAAGAGAAAACCTATTATAACAGTGTCTACGAAACGCCCAATATGGAACGGCTTGCCCGACAAGGAATGATGTTTACACAGGCATATGCTTGTCCTTTAAGTTCAGCTACACGCTGCAGCTTAATGACAGGAGCCAATAATGTACGACATCGGGTTACCAACTGGACACTGGAGAAAGACAAGCCTACCGACCGAACCAGTGAAACGGTACAACTTCCAGATTGGAACTACAATGGAATCTCTCAAGTTCCGGGAACAAACAATACGTATATAGGCACTTCTTTTGTAGAACTCTTACGCCAAAGTGGTTATCACACCATCCATTGCGGAAAAGCTCATTTTGGAGCTATCGATACTCCAGGAGAAAATCCCACACATTGGGGATTTGAAGTAAATATCGCAGGACATGCTGCCGGAGGACTGGCTTCTTACTTAAGCGAGGTTAATTACGGACATACCAAGGATGGCAAACCTTATTCACTCATGTCAATTCCAGGACTGGAGGATTACTGGGGAACCGGAACATTCGTAACTGAAGCGCTTACACAAGAGGCGATAAAAGCATTGGACAAGGCCAAGAAGTACAATCAGCCTTTTTACCTCTATATGGCACATTATGCCATTCATATACCCATTGATAAAGATATGCGCTTTTTCCCTAAATATGTCCGAAAAGGGCTAAGCGATAAAGAAGCTGCTTATGCTTCACTGATTGAAGGCATGGACAAAAGTCTGGGAGACCTCATGGATTGGCTAGAAAAGAATGGAGAGGCAGACAACACGGTTATCATCTTCATGAGTGATAACGGAGGACTGGCTGCCGAACCTGGTTGGCGTGACGGTACAGTCCATACACAGAATGCACCACTCAAAAGCGGTAAAGGTTCTATGTATGAAGGAGGAATTCGTGAGCCTTTAATTGTGAAATGGCCTGGAACAGTACAGCCAGATACCCGAAATGACAAATATGTTATTATCGAAGACTTTTATCCAACTATTCTCGAAATAGCTGGAGTTAAAGATTATAAGACTGTAGCTCCCATCGACGGGCAAAGTTTTGTGCCTATGTTAAAACAAACCGGTGACACCTCCAAAGGGCGTACACTTGTCTGGAACTTCCCGAATATTTGGGGAAATGACGGTCCTGGTATCAATTTGAACTGTGCCATCCGCAAAGATGAATGGAAGCTGATTTATTATTATGAAACCGGTCAAAAAGAATTGTTCAATATTCCAGACGATATTGGTGAAAGTAACAATGTAGCAGCCCAGCATCCTGATATTGTAAAAAAACTATCAAAAGAATTGGGAGAATATCTAAGAAAAGCCGGTGGCCAACGACCTACTTTTAAAGCTACAGGAAAAGTATGCCCATGGCCAGATGAAGTTTAAGATTTTCAAAGGTATAATATATAATTTCTGAATTTGGAAACATGTATAGGGAACGTATATTCTCAACATACATGTTTCCATTTTTATATCTTCTATCACAATACTTAATTTTACATATCAATATTTCCCCTGTCAAGAATATCCTGCTCTATCTCATCAACTGATGCCTGAATATATCTTTTCCGAATGGTATGACCATCCAGAAAATCAATTTCATCACACAGTTCATGTAACGTATTGATAAGATGCGATGAGATTATGACAGTCTTCCCTTTCTCCTTCAGCTCGCGGATGATTCTTTTAAGTTGGATACACCCATAAAGGTCTACCCCGTTGAAAGGTTCGTCAAGGATGTACAGGTCATTTTCCTGAAGCAGTAAGGCCATCAGTGCAAGTTTTTTCTTCATCCCGGTGGAATAGTCCGAAGCAAATCTTTCCATTGGCAGTTGAAAGATTTTGTTCAAGGAATCTATAGCTTTAGCATCCATCTTCTTCCCTTTTGCCTTAATACAGAACTCAAGATACTCCTTTCCTGTGATAAGGGAGTAGAAGAAACTTTCAGCCGGCATATAGCCAACGCTTATCTTGGAGGACTTTCTTATCTCGCCGTCATAATCAGTTACTCCCATAATGCAACTGAAGAGTGTAGTTTTCCCGGCTCCGTTTTCTCCCACCAGTCCGTAGATTTTTCCGGATTCGTAAGAAACGGAGAGGTTGTCAAGCACTCTCGTCTTACCGTATGCCTTGCTCAAATTCTTTATATATATCAGTTCCATAGATGTTTATATTTTTTCTTGACTGAAAGTGTAAGACCGATATTCAATGCCAAATAAGGAATCAATACGACAGGGTTTATAATCGAAACTAAAAACAGCGGCAACGGGAATAGCAGCCAGTATATTCCCATTGCAGTTTGTGTCTCGAAGGAAAATCTTGCCATGCCCATATTCCACTGGTAGAACAATGTCGAAGAAAACAATACAAGACAGAAAAGTATAGCTTCTATATCGTGTATCAGCACAAGCATAAGTACAATGAACGGAAACATGGTTATAAAGATATTCCTCAAGCCTGATTTTACCAGCATCGACTGATACATTCCGAAACTGTTATAGACAGAAAGTTCATGCTTCGGTGGCATCACCATATATGCCGTTCCCTGAATTGTTCCCCACAATATCAGGCATACTTTGCAGAGGTTGATATTGCCATGCAGTACTCCCATGAAAGCCAGAAAGAGCAATACCGCATACAGTGATACTTGTTTCCGGAACATCCTTCTATACAGCAAATCTCCACTGTATAATAAAGGCATAGGCAGAACTATTGAGTGAAACCGGACAGGATGAATCCACGGCATAACTACCGCAATCAGCATGATAACCGGTAAAGAAATGTAATTCGCAGCAATAATCCCTGAAATAACAAACGGTAAACCGAGCAATAAATATTCTGTCGTAAACAATCCTTTGATTCCTTGCATCTGTAAAGACAGAAACTCCTTGTCTTTCCTACTGTTATGATACAGCCAAAGTATGAGCAGATAACACACTGGCAATATCCATACGCTTGTTACTTTCGTAAAAGCATAAAACAGAATGGCAGCAATACCGATAAGAAACAGACACCGGAACGGTCCGATGCCTGCAAGTACACGCACCATCTGTTTTGAGCGTAGATTCAGATAGAGTAAAATACGGTCAGCCATAATTTCGGGAGGTTATTCTTTATCTACCTTATATCTGCACAAGGCCTGTCCGCTGTAATGACGTAGCCTCCATACAAGACTGGTTTCATCAAAGAAAAACATTATCGATAAAAAGCCAAAATAACAAACAGAAATATCCCCTATTATAAAACCCAACAGCAAAGGAGTATATCCACATACACAATGCGCAAGGATATTAGCTATCCGGAAATGAATTATCCTCAAATCTCCTTTATAAAAGAAGCGTACGGTATGGTTATGCCTGTTATATCTTATTGCTAATTTTTTGTACGAACGAGGATTGACAATAATATAAACTACAGCCTGTATTAACCAGTTCAATAATATACCGCAGAGTACACTGGAAAATATTAAATCTTTACTTTTGCTGAAATACGTCCCTGAAGTTATATCCAAACTTTCAAATCCATATATGGCTGAAAAGAGCAAAATAATAACAGGAAAAATAATAATGAAGGCTACAATTATTTTTAGATTTGTCCGCTTAGATTCCGTGATGTCTATCATCACTTCCTCCCCTTCAGGCCCTCTCCCGTATGAAATCAATGCCTTCCGCCGAACTGATTCTTTATTAATTTGTTTATTTGATATTTTCATCTTGTTTATTAGTAATTCAGTTTCATCGTAAAACCATACTTAATATTGAAATAAGAATAGACAATATAAACAGTGTATATTTTAGTTTCTTATTTTTTATCATACAAGCTATTGCTATTAAGCAAAGCGAAATAGTAACATACAACATAATTCATTATAAATTAAGACAATATACAAAATATAAAGAAAAAAAGCTCGCTTGTTATTAACAAGTTCTTATCTATATCCAACTCTTATCTTACAAAATAAAAGCTGCTAAAGTCTTCCTTTGTTTTACTGTTGCAAAGGTAACCAAGTGTCAGTAAACATCAGGTTATCCTTATGTTATCTTTAGGTTAATACTTCGATGTTTCGATTTATGTTCATAATCCAATTATTATATTTGCATTGAAAAACCATTAAAAAGTCATATAATATCATACATGGAGACTTCAAAACGTAAGAAAAACATATTATTCATCACCATACTGTCTGTCGTAGGTCTTATCGGGGCAATGGCCTTGCAGATAATATGGATATACAATTCGTATGAACTGATAAAAAACGACATTCAAGACGAAGGTTATGCAACCATTGAAAAAGCATTGGAAAAAGAAATAACTTTAAGATTTAGACAAGTCCCCAAAGGTACAGAAATCGTTGCAGAAGCAATGAACGACACGATTTCATCAATTACATTTATTAGCGAAGAGCTTTCAGGCATGGGATATCCGATATCATTACACAATCTTGATTCCATTACTGCCGAATTATTAACCCAAAACGGATTAGGAAACAAATATTATATAGACATTATAAATTTAAAAACTGGAGAAAAAATAAATGGTATCGGTACCCAAAAAGAACCGTCCTTTATGACTGTCAAACCCAAATACTTTCCAATCCGTTCTGACTACACCCAGGTTGTCCAGCTCATCATCACCAATCCCTACAAAACTTTCTTAGAGCGTATGGGCCTGCTACTTGCCGGCACATTCATCATCGTGCTGCTCGTAATCGTCTGCATCAGCTACCAGGTGAGATTCATTTCCCGCTTCGAGAAGATTTTCCAGATTCGCGAAGACTTCTCCTACGCGATGATACACGACATGAAAACCCCGCTCACCTCCATCATCATGGCACTGAAATTTCTGAGAAGCGGAAAGCTTGATGACAAGCCTGTGATGAAAGATAAATATTTCGACATTGCCGAAAACGAAGCCGGACATCTGCTGGCCCTCACTAATAAAGTACTGACACTTTCCAAACTGGAAAACCAGAAATTGGAAATGAACAAGACAGAAGTCCCGCTGGCTCCCATGCTGGACAGACTTGTTGAAAAATTTAAAACCAAATCGCAAAAGCAGGTAGATTTCCTCATTAATCTACAAGTAGAATCGGTATATGCTGATGCCGAGTATCTGGAAGAAATATTCTGTAATCTTATAGACAATTCCATTAAATATTCCAACGAGCAGGTAGAAATAAAGATTTCAGCAGAGCTGAACAAAAACTATACAGTGATAAAAGTGCAAGATAACGGTCTGGGGATAGCCGAAAAAGACATTCATCTTATCTTCCAGAAATTCGAACGTGCTTCGGCCAAAAGCCGGAACAGGAAGCACGGTGCTTCTGGTTTCGGCCTTGGCCTAAGTTTTGTAGACCAGGCGGTAAAAGCGCATGCCGGAAAGATTTTTGTAACCAGCATAGAAGGCGAGTTTACAGAGTTTGCCATTTACCTGCCGGAAGCAACTGCAGATGTATAGACATCATCCTGCTGTATCTATAACCATTTAATAACTTACTGTTATGATAAAACTATTATTGGTGGAAGACGACAAGAATCTGTCGTATATCGTCCAGTCAGGACTTCAGGACATCATAGGCGGCTATGAAGTTATTACTGCCTTCAACGGAAAGGAAGGACTGCAGGCATGGGAAGAACATCATCCCGACATCATCATCTCGGACATTGACATGCCCGTAATGGACGGCTTCGAAATGGTGAGCCGTATCAGAGAAACAGACGGTGATACACCGATTCTGTTTGCTTCGGCACTGACTTCACCTAAGGATGTGAGAAAGGGATACGACATTGGAGTTAACAATTATGTAAAGAAACCCTTCATTCCAGACGAGCTGGATGCTCACCTGCATGCTATCCTGAAAATGAAAGAAGGGGTAAAAACCCGCAATGAGAGCGGTATGTGCAAATTCGGCCCCTATACGCTTGATGCCGAACATGCCACACTGCGGAACAATGAATCGGCCCAATCAACTACACTGACTGCACGTGAGGCGCAGATACTGCAGCTGCTGGCCGAGAACAAAGGGGATGTAGTAAAACGGGATGTTATTTTAAGCCGTTGCTGGGATAAGCCGGACGATTACTTTGCCTCACGCAGCCTGGATGTATTTATCACCAAGCTCCGCAAACTTTTCGAGGAAGACAGCCGCATCGAAATTAAAACCGTCAGAGGTGTGGGACTGATGCTGATTGAAAAATAAGGATAAGCGGCCAGAGCGATTTTGACATGGGACAATCTTTTTAAACCGCAGGTCGCTTATCTTTGCAGCCATACGATGCTTTAATATACAATACTATGCAAGAAAAGAAAGAAACCCGCCTGTTTGCACTTGATTTGCTGCGTGTGCTAGCCTGCTTTCTGGTCATCTGGCAACACGTCACAGAGTGCTACTACATTAATCCCGACCTGACTGCCATCAAGAATCAGGATACGGCAATTATCGGATGGATAAACAGTCTTACACCGATAGAAGTCCCGCTGTTTGTCATGATTTCCGGTTATTTCCTGCTGCCGCTGAAAACGGATGTTTCTACTTTCTTTCGCCGGCGTTTTACCCGGATTCTGTATCCGTTCGTAAGCTGGTGCGTCATCTATGCCTTTTACTACATGTACCACCGTGGGGATACTCTGAAAGATGTACTGGTAAACATTGCCCATATACCTGTAAACTTCGGTACGGAGATTGGACACATGTGGTTTATCTACATGCTGCTGGGATTGTACCTGCTTGTTCCAGTCGTATCGCCATGGCTGCAACAGTGCAGTCAGCGCCAGTTGCAAGGTTATCTCGGCCTGTGGGCCTTCACTACCTGCCTGCCTTATATCCACCTTGTCTTTCCGGCTGTTTTAGGAGAATGCTTTTGGAATCCGTCACCCTTGCTTCATTATTTTACAGGGTTTGCAGGATATTTTATTTTAGGATATTACATACGCCGCTACGGTGCACTAAGCATACGTCAGTCGCTGATTGCCATAGCAGGAGGCTACCTCATTACAGCAACCTTGTTTCAATTGCGCCTTCCGCATGTCACCATGGTAAGCGATCTGGAAGTCTGCTGGCGCTTTTGCAGCCTCAACATCATGATAATGGCCTATGGGGTATTTTCACTGATAACCCGCATTCCCTGGAACAGCCACGGACTGATAGCACGCTTTATCAGCCGGTTTGCAGTGTTGAGCTATGCGGTATACTTTATTCACCTGATGCTGATTTTCTTTTTTCAGCCTCTTCTCAACACATTGCCTGTCCCAGTATTTATAAAGATTCCGCTTATCACTGTCTGCTGTTTTTTCACGGCATTCATTCTGGTACGTTTATTGGCTTACCTGCCGAAATCAAGGTATTGGTTAGGATAAAATCGGATACAACCCGCCAATCAACACTACATATTCAATACGTCTCAAATGAGACGAAGCTTGTTTACTTTTGTGATAAAGCTTCGTTTTATTTGAGACGCAAGTTTATCATTGCAATGATAAAATGCAAAGCTACCTATAATTGGGAGCTGTCAGAAAAGCATTTCAGGCATCTTTGTCGAGCAGGTTGATAAGTAAAGCACGTTGCATAGAATAGCTGTCACTATGTTCCTGTATGTATTTCAGCAACATCAGTCCTTCTTGCCGGAGACGGGACTTCTGGAGCAAATGCTCATCCCCCATCTCATCCGACAGCTTTAGCATAGTTACAGCCGACAACTCCAGCTTATTCAGACCGTCCTGCATTTCAGCATATCGGGATATCAGGTCATCAGCATTCAATGCCATTAGCTCATTAGTCGGCATTCCCAATAAAGTCTTGAGCTGAGAGTCATACGAAGTCCATTCTTCTTTCCGCAGTTTCTTCCTGTATAGCAATGCTTCTACCAGCATAGAAATTATTTCCTGAATCATTCGTAAAAGATAATCCTGCTTTATCATAGTCTAATCTGATTGTTTATTTAAGTATCATAAAAGTATAATGGCGTGCAAATCAATGATTTACACGCCATTCGTGGACCTGGAGGGAGTCGAACCCTCGTCCAAACAAGGAAGCCATATGCTTTCTACATGCTTATCTCTGCCTTCGGTTTTCGTGTACAAGCAAGACCAGAGCCACCCACTTGTACCTTAGTCCTTAAAATTTCATTCCAGCCGCAGGACAAGACCGAAACTATTCCCGATTTTGCTGCACCGCTTGATCAAACGCTTCGGAACAAGAGCTTTTGAGCGATGTCTCGTTTCCATCACTGTGACGGAAATAAAGCTAATCTACTATACTTCGATTAAGCAGCGAGAGCATAATTTTCGTTGCCAGATAAAAGTTCAGTAACTGAGATTATAGTGCAAATCACTGACGCACTGCATGCTTACATACCACATCTCTCGCTGTCAAAACCAGTCAAGCCCAGTGATAGTGAATGCAAATATACTACATTTTTTGAAATTAAAAGGTCTTATGCCGAAAAATAGTTTCCTGACATAAGACCTTATATAAAATGAGTAATAAAATTCTAATTAGAATTCGTAGTGAATGCCCAAAGAGATGTCTTCGCTTTCAAGGCTTACTCCGTAACCATTTTCTTCGCCTCTGAAGTAATCATCACGATAGCCGGCAAAACCAACTTTAGTTACAATGCTGAACTGATGATTCAGTTTAATAGCCATACCTGGTTTCAAACCTATTTCAAAGCCATTTACCGCATCAGCATGTTTTGCTTTAGAAGTTGAAAAGCCAAAGCCCATATCCAAGAACAAACGCACAATGTTATTTTCATAGAATGAATAACGTGCATAAGGAGCCAATGCAAATGAGTTTACAGAAAGCTCGTCTTTGTAGTTATGTCCGTAAACCAATTCCAATCCCAAAGCCCATTTGCTGTTAAGGTTATAGCCGACTTCTGGAGAAATAGAAAAAGTTGTTTTATCCAAATCGTTGTTTCTCCAAAGGCTGATACCACCACCCATATACATTTCCTGCGCATTTGCTGCCAGTGTAGTCATCAAAACTACAACCAACAATAAAAATTTTTTCATTGTTTCTTTCCTTAAATTGTAAAACTTCATATTATTTTAACGCAGCAAAGGTATATATATTATATGTTAAACAACATATTTTTAAGCAACTATTTTTCGGCTTTAACATTACAGCAATACAATCCACTACATATCAAACACTTATAAAAAAGAAAAGTTTAGCCGTTTTTATGACGATTGGCTCTGCGACGACGGTATTCTGCCTTCATTTTAGCCGAACCTGAACCGTGAAGTCCGGTAATATAAGTTTTTTTCTTCGCTTTCGTCTTTACTTTTTCTTCTTGTTTTCCTTTTGGAGATTTTCCTCCTTTGAAAACAATTCCTTCTGTCATTATCTTCTGTATATCCATTTATATTCTATTATTATTTTGAGTTTTCTTCTTCTTTTTTTATGGTCACTTTAACCTTGTTTCCTGAGCGGACACAAACTAATGTATGCCGCTTCAATGTATAACCATTCATATCAAAAACCAAGGATGGATTGATAGCTTGCCCGTTAATACGCACCTCAAAATGAAGGTGCTCGGTCGTAGCACGGCCTGTTCTGCCAGTCAATGCAATAAACTGTCCAGCCTTTACGGTATCCCCAGATTCCACCATGTTTTTGACATTATGACTATAAACCGTCTCCAGCCCATTAGGATGGCGTATCACAATCACTTTGCCATACGCTCCGTATGACTTGGACATGCGTACAACTCCATCAAATGCTGCACGAATAGTATCATTGGCTTTTGTCTTGATATCTGCGCCAGAATGTCCACGCCTTCCTCCAAACGGTGAAATGACCTTTGCTCCACGAAGTGGGAAACAACTTCCGCTGTCAGCCAACAATTCCAATGGTATTTCTAATCGAGATTTACCATCAAACAGTCCGGGAGTTTGTATACGAATATGATTCCGCTCGTACTGAGTAAATGCATGTTGTCCAAAAAGTGACAAACTACAGCAGAAAAACAATGCGCAGCAAATCCATATATACTTCAACAGATGCATACGGCCATTATTCGAAATATAGGATTTCAACTTCTTCTGCTGCCGCAAATTCTTTCAGCAAATCTACCATGTAGTTCACATTATCCTGTAAATGTTCCTGTTCACCGTAGGCATTCATAATAGCAAGAATATGCGAGGTGTTTGCATCCATCTTAGTACGTTCATTGTCACTGGTCGGTGTACCGATACCTCCTGTCGCATCACGATATACTGGCATACCTTCAATATTCAGTTCACCACGGCCAATTCCTTCATAAGGCTCATTTGCTTTTCCGATTCCTAAAACAAGAGTATCTCCCTGAATCTTGTCTGCATCAAAACCACCGATAGAATGACCGCTGCGAATAGATGCCAGATTTATTAAATCGACCAGCGTATCGATCTGATAAAGAGGTATTCCACGCAAAATGCGACGGCATAAAGCTTCGGACGAAGGACGATAACGGCTGGGGTCTTTTCCACAGGCTTTATAAGCCGCACGTGTAGCCTGAATAGCGGGCATACTTTTGATAGAATCTGTCGTGTACTGTTCTCTGTATAACGCAACAAACTGATTAATGCGCTCCCACAAGGCTTCATTATAAGGTGTGTTTGTAACCTTGGCATAAACTGCTGCTCCCGTAAACTGGGGCCATGCAGTTTTTAATTCTTCGGATACTTTAATCGTGAATTTCATGGTCTTTATATTACTTTATTACTATTCCCGACAACATGCGACCGGAAGATATACCCAATCTACGTGCCGAAAAGAAATCATCATTTGAAAAATAAGTACAGATTCCTGCTACTTCAATCCGGTCTGGAGAAAGTCCACAGTCAAGCAGCTCCAAGCGGTTTGATTCCCACAAATCCAGATGCCACTTGCCTGTTTCCAGATTCTTGATTGCAATCTGCTCCATCGGGAAGCCGGCTTCCCCAAACTTCGCATACACTTCATCGCCAACTTCGAAGGCTTTCTGCGAAATTCCAGGTCCTATGCAAGCCCACAGATGCTCCGGCATAACGCCATAAGCAGTCTGCATCGTCTCAACAGTTTTGCGTACAAGTCGTGCCACAGTGCCCCTCCAGCCTGCATGAACAGCAGCAATTACTTTATGTGTAGGGTCATATAGCAATACAGGGATGCAATCGGCTGTAGAGATACACAGACATACACCGGGAACATTTGTAACCAGTGCATCTATCCCTTCAAGGGCTAATCTGCGCTCTTCTTCTGTCTGTTTTAAAAACGAATTCTGAATCTGGAAAACCTCCGTTCCATGTACTTGATGAGGTATAGCCAGCAAACGAACTGAATCCGGCAATAAGGATAATAGCAAAGCCTTATTTTTTTCAACAGCTTCCGGTATATCTCCGCAATAAGGATTACAGTTAAACGATGCATATCGGCCTGTACTATACCCGTCGTGCCGGGTTGTTGAAAAACAACAAATGTCGGGATACAGATTCATCAGCCTGTATCCCAACATTTTTCTATCTGATAAAAACTGTTCCATTACTCTTTTTCATCGTCCCAGTCTTCTTCTTCATATTCATAATCAAAATCATCCTCATCCGTGTCTTCGTATTCATAATCGAAGTCTTCGTCTTCACCCATATCCTTCAATTCCTGCTGCAATTTAGACAGGTCTTTGGCACGGTGAACAATTGTTTCACTCTTGACAGGGTCCAGACGATTGCTTTCCTTATTGAGTTCAGCCCAAAGCACATCCTTCAGTTGCTGAATACCCATATTGGTGAGAGATGAAATAAATACGCAAGGTACGTTATCAGGCAATGTAGGACGAAGCATATCTATCAGCTCGTCATCCAACATATCACATTTAGTAATAGCCAAAACACGTTGCTTGTCAAGCATCTCCGGATTGAATGTTGCCAGCTCGTTAAGCAGGATATCATATTCTTTACGGATATCATCCGTATCTCCCGGAACCATAAACAAGAGCAATGAGTTTCGCTCTATATGGCGCAAGAAACGTAGTCCCAATCCTTTTCCTTCGCTGGCTCCTTCGATAATTCCCGGGATATCTGCCATTACAAACGATTTTCCATCGTGGTAAGACACAATTCCCAAGTTTGGTTCCAACGTTGTAAACGGATAATTGGCGATTTTAGGACGGGCTGCCGATACAGTGGAAAGTAACGTAGACTTTCCTGCATTCGGGAAACCAACCAAACCTACATCAGCCAACAGTTTCAACTCCAGAATCACAGTCATTTCCTGCATCGGTTCACCCGGCTGTGCAAAACGGGGAGCCTGACGTGTAGCTGTACGGAAATGCCAGTTTCCAAGTCCGCCACGTCCGCCTTTCAGCAAAACGACTTCCTGACCGTGTTCTGTAATATCGCATACATAATCACCTGTTTCGGCATTATACACCACTGTACCGCAAGGTACTTCAATCACCTTGTCTTCTCCATCCTTGCCGAAACTTTTATTGCGGGAACCATTGCCTCCATGTCCTGCAAAGACATGACGGTCGTACTTCAGGTGGAGCAATGTCCAATAGTTACGGTTACCCCGCAAAATAACATGACCTCCTCTACCACCGTCGCCACCGTCGGGGCCACCGTTAGGTACATATTTTTCACGGCGCATGTGCGTTGAGCCTCGTCCGCCCTTTCCGGAGCGGCAGTAAATCTTTACATAATCTACAAAATTCGATTCAGCCATAATTTAATTTCTTGTTAGATAAACAGGCAGCTGTGCGCCACCATAAAAAAAGGGATGAAGAACAAAGCATCTTCCGATGAAAGATCCTCTATTCTTCATCCTTTTGATTCTTTGTCAATTAGAGTTTATCAATTGCAGAGCAGATGTCAGCAAAAATAGTGTCCATGCTGCCCAATCCGTTGATGTGCTGGTATTTACCATCATTCTTGTACCAGTCAATCAAAGGAGCTGTCTGTGAGTGATATACAACGAGACGTTTCTTGATAGTTTCTTCGTTATCGTCAGCACGACCTGATTCCTGGCCACGTTTGATAAGACGGTCCATCAGTTCGTTTTCAGGAACTTCCAGATCCAACATGATTGAAACTTCCTGTCCGCGTTCAGTCAACATAACTTTCAAAGCTTCTGCCTGAGCTACAGTACGTGGGAAACCATCGAAAATAACACCTTTGCTATCTTTGAAGCTATCGAATACGCTAGCCAAGATATCAATCATCAGTGCATCTGGAATAAGCTGACCGTTATCGATATAACCTTTAGCTGTTTTACCCAGTTCTGTACCATTTTTGATTTCTGCACGCAAAACGTCACCAGTAGAGATATGGTTCAAACCATATTTTTCTACGATACGAGCACTCTGAGTACCTTTACCAGAACCCGGAGCACCGAAAATTACAATGTTCAACATCTTTTTTACCTAAATTGTTATATTAAAAAATTATTCGATTACAGTATAAATGTCCCGGTAGTTACGTCCCAAGCCATCATAGTCCAGTCCGTATCCCACGATGAAATCGTTTGGAATATTCATGGCTACATACTGAATATCCAACGGCACCTGCAATTTATCTGGCTTTACCAGCAAAGTGGCAATACGTACCTCTTTCGGATTACGGGCTTTAAGCGTCTCAACCAAACGCTGCATGGTAAGTCCTGTATCCACAATATCTTCCACAATAACAACCGTACGTCCGGTTATATCGTCGTTCAAGCCTACCAGTTCTTTTACCTTTCCGGTAGATGAGGTACCCTCATACGAAGCCAGCTTTACAAAAGAGACTTCACAGGGCATATCCAGATACTTCATTAAATCGGCCGTAAACATAAAAGAGCCGTTCAAAACACTGACAAACAAAGGTTTTTCATCCTTCAAGTCATTCATAATTTCATTTGCAACGCGGCTTACCTCCTGCAGAATCTGAGCTTCAGGAATAAAGGTTTTAAAGCGCTTGTCTTTTATCTGAATAATGTCCATACGATATATTGCAATTAAGTTGCCGCAAAAGTACGATTTTTCTCGCAAAAAGCCGCATATCTATCGGCTATTTAAGGAATATTTTACTCTTCAAATGATATGATATTACAGCTTTTTTAGTACTTTTACCGACCAATACTCAGTAAAAAAGGATGAAAATTTTAACACATAACCAATTCAAAGAGGCAGATGCATATACCATAGCTAATGAGCCTATTGCCTCTATCGACCTGATGGAACGTGCGGCACAAAGATTGACCGAAGCAATCATCAGCCGTTGGGACCGCTCACACAGAATGGTGGTTTTTGCCGGCCCCGGAAATAACGGTGGAGATGCACTTGCTGTAGCACGTATGCTTTTCCTCAAAAACTACGATGTAGAAGTATTCTTATTCAACGTAACAGGAACACTCTCGGAAGAATGTGTTGCCAACATCCAAAGACTCAAGGAAGTTGGATTTGGTAAATACAACGAGATAAGCAACCAGTTTACTCCTCCACAGCTTTCTGCACAGGATATTGTAATTGACGGATTATTTGGAGTGGGACTGAACAAGGCTTTAAGTGGAGGATTTGCAGCTGTAGTGAAATATATCAATGCATCTCCGTCGAAAGTAGTTTCTATTGATGTGCCTTCAGGACTGATGTGTGAAGACAACACACATAATATCCGGCAAAATATCATCCGGGCAACACTTACCCTGACTATCCAATATCCCAAACTGGCATTCTTCTTTGCAGAAAACGAAGAAATCATTGGTGAAGTAGAGGTTATCGACATCCAATTGAAAGACGATTATCTTAAGCAAGCCGACACTCCTTACTTCATCACCGAAGGACGGGAGATGCGCAGTATCATCAAACCCCGCAAGAGATTTGCACATAAAGGTAACTTCGGACATGCATTGCTCATTGCCGGTTCATACGGCATGGCTGGTGCTGCAATTCTCTCGGCAAAAGCTTGTCTGAAATCAGGAGTAGGACTACTTACCGTACATTCTCCTATCAGAAATATTCCGTTGCTGCAAACAGCTGTTCCCGAAGCTATCGTACAAAGTGATTTGCACGAAGAATTCTTCGTTGAGCCTACAGACTTGGATAATTTCCAGGCCGTTGGCATTGGTCCTGGAATCGGTCAGGAAGAAGATACTGCCCTTGCGATGCTGGATCAGGTGAAAACTTGCTACCTCCCTCTTGTTCTGGATGCCGATGCACTGAACAATTTCAGCACACACCGTACTTGGCTGAACAGAATACCTAAGCGCTCCATACTTACTCCTCACATTAAGGAACTGGAACGTATTATCGGTAAATGTACAGACAGTTTTGAAAGACTCACAAAGGCAAAAGAACTGGCAAGTTATCTGCAATGCTTCATCATCATAAAAGGTGCATGGAGCATCGTTGTTACACCAGAAGGAAACTGCTATATCAATCCTACAGGTAATCCGGGCATGGCAACAGCCGGTAGCGGTGACGTATTAACCGGGATCATAACCTCTCTGCTAGCACAGGGATACGGACGTGAAGATGCGTGCAGACTGGCTGTATATGTACATGGCATGGCAGGAGACATCGCTGCCGAACGTATGGGAGAGATTAGCATGACGGCACAAGACATCATTGATGCACTGCCTGAAGCATGGAAAAAATTAAGTGAAACCAAAAACTAAAGGATATGAAAACAGGAATCATAGCATTGGGACTTCTGGCTTCGATGGGAGCAACAGCGCAAGACTACAGCCAGTACACTCCCGGCTCCAGTGAAGGAATCGTATATTTTCTTCCTAAAACAGTGATAGAAGTAAAAGTCATCGCCACTAAAGTGAGCTATACACCTGGAGAGTTCTGCCAATATGCCAATCGGTATCTGCGACTGAATAATGTTACATCACAGCCCAACGAGTATTGGGAGATAAAGAAAATCATTACACAGCCTGCAGGAATTCCTGATACGAACAATGCGTATACAATCAAATTAAAAGATAAGTCTTTGGCCTCAAACATTGAACTGACCAAAGAAGGTATCATTAAAGCTGTCAATACTACTGCCCCAAAAGATGAAGAGACAGAAGATCTTCAGCTTGAGAAACCTCAAAAACGGACCAACCCCAGAAACTTCATGACGGAAGAAATCTTACTGGCCGGTTCTACAGCAAAAATGGCTGAACTCACAGCTAAAGAAATCTATAATATACGCGAAAGTAAAAATAGTATATTAAGAGGACAAGCCGATAATATGCCCAAAGACGGAGCTTCTCTAAAGCTGATTATGGACAATTTGGATAAGCAGGAGCAAGCACTGACACAAATGTTCAAAGGAGTAAACAACCGTGAAGATAAGGTTTTTACTTTCCGTATTGAGCCAGAAGAAATCAATAACCAGACGGTATGCCGTTTTTCCCAGAAACTAGGAGTACTTGGAGCTGATAACCTGGCAGGAGAACCGATTTATATCAGTATCAAAAATACAGGTATGCTTCCAGCGAATCCGGAACCTGATAATAAGAAGAAAAAGTTAGACGGAATAATTTATAATATTCCAGGAAAAGCAGAAGTTAATGTTACTTTCCGCGGAAAGAAAATGTTTAAAGGTGAAGTTTCTGTTTCCGGATTTGGAAATAAAGAAGTCTTAGTAGATGACTTGTTCAACAAAAAAGTCAACACACGCGTTATTTTCAACACTACGACTGGAGGTATTATGAAAATAGACAAAGACTTGTAAATAAGCCGAGATACAACTGGCATAAAAATCCCTTGTATTCCTTGAATGTGTATATCACATCCACGAATACAAGGGATTTCTATTATATTCCTAAATATATTCTACCTTAAAACCATCAGGCCTTGATATTGGGTTCCTCCAGTTTATAGCCATATTTTTTATCGGCAACTTTCAGCATAAATGCTACCAACATAGATAATACTGCAATACCGGTAAAGATACACATTGGTAAAGTATAATCATAACTTCTTACACCATTTACCTCAATTACACAATAGTTATCCAGCACAGCACCAATCAAGGTAGGAATACCCCAAAGACCAATATTCTGAATAAAGAAAATAAGTGCATAAGCTGTACCAAGTTGGCTGACAGGGAATATCTTAGCTACAGCTGGCCACATAGCCGAAGGCACCAATGAGAAGGCAATACCCAATACTATCATCAATATAATTGCTACAAGCCAGTTATTAATAGAAGGGATAGCATATACAAAATGAACACAAATCAGCATAGCTGCCCCCAACATCATAATCGAAGCGGATTTTCCTTTTTTATCAACCAGTCCTCCGAATACAGGAGTCAGAAACAATGCTCCCAAAGCTGGCAATCCAGCAAAAAATCCTGCAACGTTTTCATCAATACCATATTTGCTGGTCATCAACTCTGATGCAAACTTCTGGAAAGGGAATACACACGAATAGAACAATACACAAAGCAAAGCAATCAGCCAAAAGCCTGGATTAGAAAGAATATGCTTTACATCTTTAAAAGAGAACTTTTCTTCCTCATCATCAGCTACCGACTCTTCAACCTGGCGGTCCAATTTCTTGTCAAGGATAGAGAAAGCAAAAAATGCAATCATTCCACCAATCAGAAGTACCAGTCCCAACAATACCGGAGAAGTCAGTCCAAAGGAACGAGCTAACGGAATAGCAACAGCATATCCAGCTTGAGAACCGATACGAGCCAGTGCCACCTGAACACCCATTGCTGTAGCCACTTCTTTACCTTTAAACCATTTGGCAATGATTTTTGTTACTGTAATACCAGCCACCTCTGCACCTACGCCGAAAATAGAATATCCTGCAGAAGCAACAAACACACCAGACTTATAGCCCAATATAGTGGAAGTATCACCTGCCATTGCTGTCATAGCGTAATATTCAAGTGCTGTACCCACTACCATCAGAATAGTAGCCAGCTTTCCAGTGAAACGAATTCCAAAGCGGTCCAAAATCAAACCACCCCAAATCAACATCAGGAAAAATACATTCAAAAAGCTATATGCACCTGTAAAAAGTCCAAATTCACTACTATTCCATCCCAAATCGGATTCAAGCATAGTCTTTAAAGGTGCTACTACATCATTTACATAATATGCCGCCATCATGGTAAAAGCGACAATAGCCAAAGCTCCCCAACGGGTAGCCTTCGAATCATTCAGCCTTTTCTGAATCTGTTCTGTCATCTTTATAATTTTATATGAATTAATAATCTGTAGGTTAACAGGGGGCAAAGATACAATTTTTTCAACAAAAAAATTTAAGATACAAAGAATTAGTTATATATTTGTAAAGAAGCATATCTTTATGTTATCAATAAAAGAACGATTTAATAACCTAAAATTAGAAAAACAATGAAAAAAGGAAAATTATTGGCTGTAAGTTCTTTGCTCTGCGGAAGCTTGCTTTTTTCGTCATGTATTGGATCATTTGGTCTGTGGAATAAGTTGAAAGACTGGAATAGTGGCGTAAGCAATAAGTTTGTAAACGAAATCGTATTTCTTGCCTTTCATATTGTTCCGGTATACGAAGTTGCCTATCTTGCAGACATTATTGTATTAAACAGCATTGAGTTCTGGAGTGGTTCAAATCCAGTTGCACAAGTCGGACAAGAGAAGACTATCAAAGGTGAAAACGGAGAATACCTGGTTCGCACAAACGAAGATGGATACACCATTACCAAAAAAGGAGAAAATAAATCTGTAGATTTGGTATATAATAAAGACAACCGTACCTGGAATGCTGAAGCTGAAGGACAGAGCTTCGAATTAATCAAATTCAATGAAGATGGAACTGTTTCTGCAACAACTGCCAACGGTACAGCAACTGTAGTCCCTGACATGAATGGAGTTTCTGCTTTAAGAAGTTTGAACGGAAGTTCTTTATTCTATGCAGCAAGATAAGTCGAAAAAACATAAATAAAAAAAGCCGCAAATTGCGGCTTTTTTTTATTATCGGATTTCAATATTAGCACTGAGCCAATTTGTTGTCTGAACCCAATACGTTCAGGATTTTGTGCTTATACTGTTTTTCCATGTTATCGCGAGCTGGGCCCAGATATTTACGTGGGTCGAATTCAGCTGGTTTTTCAGCGAATACTTTACGGATAGCAGCAGTCATAGCCAGACGAGAGTCTGAGTCGATGTTGATTTTGCAAACTGCAGATTTAGCAGCTTTACGCAACTGTTCTTCTGGAATACCTACAGCAGCTTTCAAAGCACCACCATATTTGTTGATAGTATCCACTTCTTCCTGAGGAACTGATGAAGAACCGTGAAGAACGATAGGGAATCCTGGAAGTTTTTCCATAACTGCATCCAATACGTCGAATGCCAATGGAGGAGGAACCAAACGGCCAGTTTCAGGATCTACATGGCACTGTTCTGGAGTAAATTTGTAAGCACCGTGAGATGTACCGATAGAGATAGCCAAAGAATCGCAACCTGTACGAGTAGCGAAGTCGATAACTTCTTCAGGGTTAGTGTAAGTGTGATGGTCAGAAGAAACTTCATCTTCAACACCAGCCAATACACCAAGTTCACCTTCTACAGTTACATCAAACTGATGAGCATAGTCAACAACTTTCTTAGTCAAAGCTACGTTTTCTTCGTATGGAAGGTGAGAACCGTCGATCATTACAGAAGAGAAACCTGAGTCGATACAGCTCTTGCAAGTTTCGAAAGTATCTCCGTG
>ENA-UEQH01000125-UEQH01000125.1-human-gut-metagenome-genome-assembly--contig:-NODE-125-length-44724-cov-32.936547_pt1 | contig 44724 bp, 39 predicted proteins | sample MGYA00242945_ERZ507943 | MGnify/ENA primary metagenome ERZ507943 (study PRJEB26167, sample SAMN06115418) | human gut metagenome | host: Homo sapiens | place: China:Hubei | collected 2015-03-06... | reverse complement strand
ATTGTCACACAGCCGCCGGCACTGTTGCCCAGATAGTTTCCACGGTCCAGTCCCAGGCTCACACTTCCGCTCCAGCCGTTCGTCCACTGCGGACAGTAAGTCACTTCGGCCAGCGAACTGAACTGTTTTCTCACCTTGTCCAGCGGTGCATTGTAGGTTCCCCAGTGTCTGGCATACGATAATAACAGTCTGTAGCTCCATTCTTCCGATGGGTTACCCGATATACCCACGTGTTGAGCTTTCACGCGGTTACTTTCGAAGAATAAGGTCCCATCTGAGTTATAAACAGGTCCGGGTAGGAGAGGGTGTCCCATTCCCATACCCCAATGCTGCCATCCCAGATATTCGCCGTTGTTGTAATAATTGTCTCCGGCACTGATCTGATATTCCGGGAATGAGCCGATAATGCCGTCATACAGGAAAGGTCCGGTTTGGTGTGTAGTTGCCAGTCCTTCCCAAACGAAGGTGCTCACCCAGCGGTTTTTCGGGAAAGTAACTTCCACTCCCAGCTGTCCGTCCTTCCAGCGTCCGTATTGCCAGAACATCTGCGAGTGGTCTTCAAAATAATGTTCCAGATAGGCCCGGATTTTCCAGTCGTTCAGGTAGTAATTAAGCGCAAAATTCCAGCTTCCTCCATGATTTCCTTGTACATTCTCTATTGTACCGTCCTGTTTTGGGAAGAAAATTTTCATAAAGCTCTTAAAATCATGCGCTTTTTCTTTTATCAGAACGGTTGTGCCATCTGCTTTTTTCTGGTACAAGTCTCCACCGAACTGTGCGATAGTCAGCAAGCCGAATTCAAATTCCAGTGGAAACTTTTCCCGATTTCCTAATCTCAGCATCAACGATTTGCTGTGATATAGCATCTTTTTGTAGAATTTTTGATTAGCAGAAACAAAATCTGCTCCCCAGTTTCCGTCCGTAAACATCCCGTAAGCCAGATGTCCCTTCAGGGCCAGCCAGTTTCCCGTAAAGCCGATTGGCAGATACTCCTTTATTTCTCCGCGTATTTGCGGCACCGGTCTTGCGTTCGGACCTTCCACCATCATGCCGCTGCTCAGTGCTGCGTTTTTCTCCAGCGGAAATCCGGGCCGTTCCTTGCTGCCTACACTCAGTGTCAGCATCCGCCACGAAATGTCCGCATACGCCTGCTGCACCACAAACGGAGCCGTCTGGTTCACCGCCCCTGCCAAATCCAGGCCTGTTTCCAGTCGCCAGTTGTGTTTCATACTCTTGTTGTAGCACACTCCCGCCCGCAGGTAACCGCTGTTCGGTTCCTGGCTGGCCAGTCCGTAGCGGTTGGCCGTCAGCCAGAGTGGGGCATACGTACCCGTAGCCGCATTTCCGCTCATTTCCACCTTATAATCCAGCGTACCCTTTCCCATGTCCTGGGCACAGAGCGTTCCGCTACCCAGCATCAGGATAGCCACCGTGTTTATTCTCAGTAATTTAATTATGAATATTCCGTACTAATAAATTCAGACTGCAAAGATACTTATTTATAGTATACGTTCATAATAAAGTTACTTTACATTCACCCCCTCGTGTGCAATGACCAGTGTTTCGATATGCGTTGCGCTTCCCTTGTTTTCCAAATCTTCCGTGATAATCTTTTTGGGCCATGCATTTACGGCCTCCCACGTTTTCACGGGAGTGCCGCTTTCGTCCAGCAGGCTCACCGTTACCATTTCGCGTTGGATGACATTTTGTTTCACCTTATTAATCCAGTCCCACAAGGCCTTGTCATCATTAAAGACACCTTTCTTGATAGTCAGGTCGCCCGCCTTTCTCAGTCCCGGCATTTTCAGTTTGGTGAAAACCGGACTGTCTCCCGCACGGTAGGTTATTTCTTCGAATTCCGTTTCCAGCCCCGAAACCTCACTGCACGAAATGTCCCCTACGTTCGAGACAGACACCTTGAAATAAAAACTGGGCAAAGGCCATGCCTATGTGCTTGCACTCTGTGTTGCTCCATTGTCTGCCATCTGTTTCAGTATCTCTTGAGGTGTGTTCTTTTCTTCTGCCATAATCTGCTTATTTATATTTGCGCCGATAACTTAACTCAATTCCCTTATCATTCCTTTCAAAGATGCCCGTTCGGTATCCTATAGCTGTTTTTATGAAACAAAAAAAAGTGTCGGCTTCCCAGTTTGAGAGATGCCAGACACTTTTCATTCTATCAAATGTGTTCTTTGGCTTATCTTATTTGCAGCCTATATACGGTGGACATTTTGTCTTGATGCGCTTCATTATCCTCCGAATAAATGTTCCTGCAAGGCGTGGCTGGTAGTCTGTCAGATGTCAAACCATACAGGATAATGATCCGAGTCGAAATTGTCGTTATATATTGTGGCATTGTATTGCTTATAGTCATTCGTAATCATATAATCAAGTATCTTTCCTCCGGTATGTGTATTGTGGTTGGGGGCCGAAATTGAGAAAGGCCTTTGCAAAATCCATGTATCGGGTGTTGTGTTGAAGTCTCCCAGTGTAAATACATTGCTCCGGCTTCTTGAGAAATAGTTGCAGAATAGCCTGTAGCCTACTTTTCTTGCGAATGCAGGACAGCCCGAAGGCAGATGGACATTGTTGACTGTAAACTCCATGCCGTTGTACTTCAGTTCGGCGGTAAGCATGTTTCTGATATGCGGATTTCCCCATTGGTATCCATTCAGTTCATTCCCCTGTGCATCATACAGCAGTTGGGCTTTATTTACATATATATCCTTTATTTCAATCTCTGCCTTTACAAGCATAGCCAGATTGCAGCGCCCGCCCCAATTCCATGGATAGTAAATCAGATGGTATGGTGTGCGATTCGCCTGATAATTTCCCCGTTTATATAAACGCCAGGTTTTTTCGGTCAGATAATCTATATTGCCACATTCCTGGATACACAATATGTCAATATTGTTTTCGGTAAGGAATGTGGATATACAGCAATCCTGGAATTTATTGCCGCGTGAATTCCATGTGCAGATTTTCATATCGTTATTCTCAGGATTTTGTCGGAACCGGTTCAATGCAGGACGCCATGATATCCATCAGTTTTGACAATCCCTCGGTAGGAGCCTGCTGGCTGGCGCTCACGTGCACCTGATACTTGGCCGACTGGTCCGTACTGCGGGTGTTCTCTCGCGATGAAGACACTTTTCCGCCTACCTGTACGTTTACGCCAAACCATTTTGACGAAATGTTGGTCGAAGCTTCGGTGCTCGAGCTGCTTTTCGTTGTGCTGGTGTCCGTCACTTCCATCTGGAAATCAATGTCCACACGGTCAATCAGCAAAGAGGGGATAGGCACCAGTCCGATAAACGGGGCGCTTACCGTCTGCTGCATGGTCTGTCCCACCATGCCGTCTTCCACTACGGGCCTTTCCAAGTCGAATTTCAGTGTACGTGTCTTGCCGGTCGATTTACCGTTCTCGTCCGTTTCGTATGCTATGCGCTGGTAGTAGTCCCATGCAGTAGATGCCAGTTTCTCTTGCGCTTCGGCAGCAGCAAACAGGGGTGCGCCTATCAGGTCCCGCATGGGCAGGCCTCTGAATTTCTCGGTCACTTCGTCTGCCCCTACGACCTGAACGTCAGCCGCATCGGCACCCTTTTCCGCCTTTTGCATCACAGCCATACCTGCCGCCATGATTTGCTGTACCTCCTGAGGCATGATGATACGTCCGTCCTTGTCTACAGTAGCCTCTATATCCATCCCTCCAAAATTCATCTTGATTTTTCTGTCTTCTTCATTGCCTGTATGAGGCATGTTTTTTTCTTCTGCCATAATCTTCTAGTATTAAAAGGATCGTTTTTATATCAGTTTGTTATACTCGTCAGTCAGGCGTGCCACACCTTCCGGAGTTTCTTTCGCCTTGAAACGGATGGTTATCTCCATCACATCATCATCATCTGCCTTTATCCCCTCCATTTCCATCTGCAGGTCGGCACGTGTAAGGTCCTGCCCGTTTTGCAGTTTGTCGGCCACCGTGTCGGGGGCTATGCTGCCTATTTTTGCCTTGAACTTAATTTCCACATCATCCATTTCCAGATGGCTGTGCGGTACCAGTCCTATGAGCGGCACATCCACTTCACGATTTCCTATCTTCACTTTCTGGGTCACCGGTTCGCCGTTATTGCTGCTGTCCCAGAATCTCATGATTCCCTGCAACTGTTGTATCTGCAGCATTTCCTGCGCGCTGTTTATGGCATGCTGCAGTCCTTTCAGAATATCCGAAAGAGCATATCTCTTTTTTTTGTGGAACAATTCCATAGATGTCTTTTTATAAAACAATAAAATAAAAAGTGTCTGTTCCCCTATATTTTTAGGGAATGCCAGACACTTTTCATTCTACCAAATTGTGAAGTTTCGCAATAAAGCAGTCACTTCTGTTATCTTTTTTTTGATTTTTACTCTTGCCGTCTTTATCCGGTATATGCTCCGGGTTTAATAATCCTATAAATCAGGCATTCATAGTTCATCTTGTTTATTTGTATTTGTGTTGCGAAATTGAAAGTCGTTTTCTTATTTCCTGCTAGTCTCTGCGGAAAATATCGCGTGTATAAACCTTGTCTTTCACATCATCCAGACACGCATCATAGCGGTTGGCAATGATAGCCTGTGCCTGTGCCTTGAAAGCCTCCATATTGTTTACCACCTTCGATCCGAAGAAAGTGCTGCCGTCTTCCAGTGTCGGTTCATAGATAATCACCTCTGCACCTTTAGCCTTGATACGCTTCATTACCTCCTGGATACTGCTCTGGCGGAAATTGTCACTGTTCGATTTCATGGTCAGACGGTATACCCCGATTACACATTGCTTCTCCGCTTCAGAATTGTATTTTCAGGAATTACATCTCTGGCTAATACTTGATGGTGTTATGTTGGTAGGATAGTGATGTATTGGTTTATATTACTCATGCTGACAATAGTTTTTGGAAGCTTTTCATTTGAAATAATTTAAAGCCTTTTCCACTATATGATGCATATCATAATACTTATATTCAGCGAGTCGACCACCGAATATCACATTAGTTTCCTTATCAGCCAGTTCTTTATATTTCAGGTATAAAGAATTGTTCTTTTCGTCATTTACCGGATAATACGGTTCACTGCCTTCTATCCATTCCGAACTGTACTCTTTCGAGATTACTGTTTTCGAACAAGCCTCAATATCGGCACCAAACATTTCAAAATGTTTATGCTCGATGACACGTGTATAAGGTATTTCTTTTTCTGTATAATTTACTACAGCATTACCTTGATAGTTAGGCATATCCAATACTTCAGTTTCAAAGTTTACGGTACGATATTCCAACTTGCCGAACTGATAGTCGTAGAACTCATCAATAGCTCCTGTAAACACAATCTTATCAGCTACAGCTGAAAGTTCCTTACGATTGGCAAAGAAATCACAGTTCAGACGCGTTTCTACACCTTCCAGCAGACGTTCAATCAATACGTTATATCCACCGATAGGAATACCCTGATATTTATCATTGAAGTAATTATTGTCGAATACCAGACGTACAGGCAGACGCTTGATGATGAAAGCCGGCAATTCTGTACATTTGCGTCCCCACTGTTTTTCGGTATAACCCTTAATCAGTGCTTCGTAAATATCCTTTCCGATAAGCAGCTGTGCCTGTTCTTCCAGATTACGAGGTTCAGTTACTCCCTGCTCTTTCATGCGTGCCACGGCTTCGGCCTTTTGCTCTTCAATCTTAGCTGTTGCTTCAGCAGGAGTAGTCACACCCCACATCTGATAGAAGGTATTCATATTGAAAGGTAAGTTATATAGCTTACCCTTGTAATTAGCCACAGGCGAATTGGTGTATCGATTGAACTCTACGATAGAGTTTACAAAATCCCACACCATTTTATTTGAAGTATGGAAGATGTGCGCACCATATTTGTGAACATTAATGTCTTCCATCTTTTCACAATAGATGTTTCCTCCCAAATGGGGACGGCGGTCGATAACAAGGCATTTCTTACCTTGTTGCTTAGCTTTGTAGGCGAAAATAGAGCCGAAAAGCCCTGCGCCTACTATCAAGTAGTTGTAACGTTGCATAAAATAAAGTTTAGGGATAAGTAACTATTCAAAATTAATTTAACATATATGAGTAATTCACAAATAAGCTCGTACCTACATAGAGCCTTGTAGGTACAATAGAAAAGCGAGTCCTTAGTATTGTAATCAGCAGGTCTTATCCATTTGCCTTTCAATATGCGCCACAAAGTTTCGGCTGGATTAAGTTTCAGAGAGTATGGTGGAAGATCGAAAAGGAATAATCCTCTATCTTCCCATATCTTTCTCATTTCCTTTACCTTCCAATTCCTATGGACAGAAGCATTGTCAAGGACAACCGCCGTTTTCTTCTTTACTTCAAAAGAGAACCTGTCAAGATGATCCATAAGCTTTCTGCATTAATGGATTCTTGTGCCCGAAAGCCTTTATATTGGTTTCTTTTGGTAATGATACATAGTTACGAGTAGAGCCATTATGATAGCCTTTCTCTAGTTTGAGGCGATTAGCCTCACTTAATTCAAGCACTTTAATATGTTTCATGATTCAAATTCTAAAATATCATGAGATAATATTGATATTTTATGCTGAATATAAAAATATTTTAGATCACTTACTTATTATTTTCTATGTAAATGATGTTAGCGTCCAATTTTGACATGTGGTATAGATGTCGGGAAAGCTACCCAATGGCATTTCCCTTTTAAATAAATAAAAAATTGGCGTTGATTTTAGAGTTTGTTATTATTGATTCCGATAGTCATAGGCAAAAGGTTCTCGCAATCCCTTCTCCCCTTGACAAATTCGCGGAAGAATTTTTTCAAATAATCGAGTGCCGATATACCGTTTAAAATAGCGCTGTTGGACATGCATGCCGTTGTTCACGAGTATATCTATCATAATTTTATCGGCTGTGGTTGTTTCTCCACCTACACCGGTATAATTTGATGTCGTGTATCCTTGTGGCATCACTTTTTCTAACATTGCTTCCGCTTTGTAGCAGATGAATAACCTTTCGAAGTCACAGCTGCTATACATACTTACTAAGTTTTTGATTACAGCAGCGAAGGTCATGTTTTTTATTCTTTGGGGCAATACGTCAAAATTGGGCGCTTATTCTGTTTTTTTTAATAGCATTTAGTTTTGTTTATTAGGCTATATAGTTGTATGATCTAAATTTCGCTAGAAATATGTATGAAATAGGAAATTCAACATAAGCCTCATTACTTTCTAATATTATGAAGATAAGTACTATAAACAATGCGTCTATTGGAGGAATTTTCCTATATCGTATTTCTTTATATGCGCAGAATGGATATAATATTATAAAATATAGTCCTAAACATGCTGCCACAAATAATATTCCATTGCTGGATGTTTTATTATCCAGTTTAATGGATAATTTTTCAAATTTTCTTGTACCAAACCCAACTCCTGTGAAGGGGTGTTCATATGCCATTATAAAGCAGGATATATTGTCACGCATTCTAATCCCCTTAGAGTTGTTTCCATCAGCATCCTGATTAAACTTTTCTTGAATAATAGGAGTGTGATATAAAGTGAAAATAACTATTCCTCCTAGGATGAGCATTAATAATTTTTTCCCAGTAGAAATTTTAGAATTACTCCATATACAATATATAATGATTAGCATTAAGCAAACATAGGCTGTTGTTGATTGTGTAAAAAGAATACCAATAGTAATGATGACAAGGTAACGTAATTCTATAGGTTTTAGAAGATGATTTTTTATCTCAGGAAGATATAATAGCAGTGCGATATTTAGATATATCATACAAGCTCCTGGTTCATGCCAGATACTAGCCATTCGTCCCATAGGATAGGGTGATCCTAAATTAAAGATAAAAAAAACGGAATGCAAATTTCCTCCAGAGTCTGTTAATAACATAGAAGGAAGTGCTCCTATTTCATAAAGGATGTATACAGGAATGCTAAATATCGTAATTATAGCTACAACTTTAATATATAAGAAACGAAATCTATAAAAATCAAACAGTTGAAAAAAAATAAAGGAACTCAGTGCTGCAATTAGAGTTCCTATTCCATTCCTATTTATAGTATCTGGATTTATAAATGTGATATTAATAAAAATAAGAATGGAGAATATAATTGGGAAAGAGCCATAGTGTTTTAATTTTTTCTTTTTTGCGATAAGGCATATTAAGCATACAATAAAAAAGAATGAATATGCAATGGCTGGCGATAACTTCTGGAAGTAGACTACAGAATTACATGTAAATAAAAAAAGAAGCATCAACGCATAATCTGTGCCCGAGTAGTTATATAGTCCTTTATTTTTTTGTATTACGTTTGCTTTCGCCATATTATTTTTTCTGTATAAAATCGTTGTATATTTCTAATAAGTTATCAATGTGAGTTTCTATTGTATAGTCTTCATATTTGAAGGTTGATATTATAGCTCTTTGCAAATCAGTTGGATCTGATTGCTCATAACGGATGAGACATTCTTTTAGAGAGTTTAAATCTCCTGTATTGAAAATATATCCAGTTTTTCCGTCAACTATTTGTTCTGCAGCAGCGCAACGATCGGGTACAATACAGGGAATTCCATAAGACTTCATTTCGGTGACCACTAATCCGAATGTTTCGTACCAACGTGATGTGAGGACCATTCCTTTTGCTTGATGAATATATTCTTCTTTCTGTTTGCCATCCACCCATCCAGTAAAAATTATATTAGGGTACTTTATTTGTAGTTCTTTGCGTTGATAACCATCTCCTAAAACAATACCTTTTAATCCTAAATCTGTAATGGCTTGACAAAAAAGGTCTGCACCTTTCTCGTAAGATAATCTGGCTATAAATAAATAGCTACTATTATTGTTGATATCAATTATTGATTGCTTGTTGAGTTCTACAGGATTATTTAGTTTATACCACTGAGCAGAAAATGATTTTAAATTTTTTCTGTTAATGTCCTCGCATAGTTGTGAGATGCTGATAAAAGCTAAACGGTGATTTTTTACTAAAAAAAGGTTTTGTATATATTGTCGAAAAAGTCGCCATACCTTTTGTGGATAACTGCGTGCGTCACAATTACATAAAAGACATGATAACGACATTGGAATGCGCTCGCAAATTTCTTTTCTTTGGTAATTGAAAAATCCTCCGTTGGGGCAACTGGTGAAGAACTCATGTAGGGTAATTATTACTCGAAAAGAGGTATGTGCCGTTACGCGGAAAAGAATAGGGGATATAGCTTTTGTCCATCCATGGAAATGTATAATTGTGTTTTCTGGATTGTATTTTTCTAATAGTCTAATAAATTCTTTCTCAGCTTTGGTATTCCATATACCTTGTCGTATTGCACGTAAACGACTAGGGTCAGTTAAAATATCAAATTGTCTTAGGCAAATCACTTCCACTCCATTTTTAGTTAAGTTGTCGTCTATCGGACCAATAGCTGAAAACAGTATGACATGATATCCACGTTTGGTTAATCCTATGGCACTTGATATGGCAACTTTACCTGCTCCTCCATTTATATGGGCCGCATCATTGACGAGAATGATATTTTGAAGTTTCATATTTATTTTTTTATGTGTTTAATAATGCTGTAAGCCCCTGCTCTCAATAAACTTCTTATATAATAATATAGGAATGTGAGGTATGGGAAAGCTACTGAATGATTGTTTTTTAAGACTTTATATAAATCTAGATTTTTACGATAAGACAATGTGCCTGAAGCTCCGTTTGAGAAGTAATAAGCTACATTAGTATGAACTTGTTTGAATGTATAACCTTGTAAATAAGCTCTTTGTATAAGATCATAATCTGCGCATAATCTGTACTGTTGGTTAAAATAATTAAGATTTTCTATACAGTTACGTTTCATTACAATTCCTTGGTGACAGGCAAACATGAAGCGACGTACATTTGCATAGTGCTTAGAATGATTTTGTATTAGTTTTCCGTTGGGATAACGAACAACTACATTACCATATACAACGTCTTTATTTGAGATATCTTTCTCTGATAAGAGGTCTCTTAATGCTGTGTCATTATAAATTTCATCATCGGCACCTAAAATGTAAATCCATTCATATCTAGCCATTTGAACTCCTTTATTAAGGGCGTCGAAGATACCATTATCTCTTTCGGAAATATACCGAATACGGTTTCCATAGTTTTGTAGAATTTTTATAGTGTCATCAGATGAAAGTCCATCTATACAAATACATTCTATCTCTACATCCTTTTGTGAAAGTACACTATCTATTGCTCTTTTAAGAGTTGATGCGCAGTTGTACGTTGCAATAATACAAGAAACTCGTTCCATTCTTATAAATATTATGTATAAGTCTTGATGAGAAAATGTATAGTTTAAATTATTATTTTCTTTAAATATTTTTATTCTATTATGATTCCATCGTTTTTTAATCCTAATTTAACAGCGTCACTAGCAGGGTCTATTTTTTCTGCAGAAATAAGAAAAGCGAAGTTATTATAAAGTTCCTTTATCTTATTGTTTTTTCCTTTTTCGCCTATCATTGGAACAATATTATCGTAACGTATATGCCATTTATGATGGAGTGCATATATTGGTAATAATGCTTCTCCTATATATCCGTAAAGGCGTTGCATCCTTGAATAACCTGATAAACGGACATATTTTTCCATTTCATTTAATATAGAGAACTGCCATTGGGCGTATTGATCAAATAAATGTTTACGTGTCACAAACATATTATAGGCTATAATTTTATTCCCATTTAAATAATGACTGGCTGTGTCTACATAGTCTGGATATAATTTTTTTAAAACAGCCATAAAAATAAAGATATCCTCCATGCTTGCGGTGTTGATCAATCTTGATGCTATAGTATGTCTTACTATTATAGGACGTGGTAATATCGCATCGAATTTCTCTAATATCTGATCGATGTTTTCATTTGTGATTTTGGTTTCAAAATAGCGGCGGTAATGGCATAGTCCGATATATTCTACATTTTTGAGATTTTTCCAGGCCCAATACTGTGCTGTTAATTCACAATAGTAGGGATTTTTTTTACTGATGTTTTCACCGGTATTATCGCCTATCATCCAATCCATTTCATCCTTATATTTAGAAATCGCTCGACCTACGTGGATAGGTGTATATATATTATCATGGAAGATTTTATCAGGCTTATGGCATGCTATTAGAATTTTAATTTTTTGTAGTGTCATAGTGAAATTTTTTTAATATTATGATTTTAGTTGTTATGATTATAAATTTCCAATTGTAAGCACTCAATTTAGGTCATCCCCCTTTGCAAGGGCACTTTGTAGTACCTAAACCGAGTTTTGTTAAATAATTAGTTTTGAAATTAACACTGGCTTGTAGCCAATGTGATTCTGTCAGGAACTATATAAACTTGATGCACTGTAATCTTTAAACGTTAGCGCTCAATTTTGACGTGTGGTATAGGGAAAAGCTACCGAATAGTATTTCCCTCTTAAATAAATCAAGAATTGGAGCTGATTTTTGAATTTTGTTAGTATTAATTCCGATAGTCATATGCAGAAGGTTCTCGTAATTCTTTCTTCCCTCGACAATTTCTCGGAAGAATTTTTTCAAATAATCGAGTGCTGATATATCGTTTTAGATAGCGCTATTGGGTATGCATTCCGTTGCTCATGCATATGTCTATCATAATCTTCACCGGTTGTGGTTCCGTATTCTCTTGTCTTTCCGAAAGTGAGAGGATGCTTCCGGCTGTGGTTGTCCTTTCACCTATATCGGTATAATCTGATGTCGTGTATCCTTGAACTATAACTTTTCCGTAGCATAGCTTCCGTATTGTAGCGGCTGAATGGCCTTTCGAAATCATTGCTGCTATACATATATTTTCAATTTTCAAAATACAGCAGCAAAGCTTGGTGTTATTATGGCTTGGAGCAATACGTCATTTGGGGACGCTTACCTTCACTGCTATATATAATTCTATAAAATTGCTTGGCTGAGAAGGTCTTCTTTTCAATTAATAGCTATTTTTTGACTGCTTACATATAGTTTGATTTTAATTGAGCTAGTTTTTCTTCAATCGAAAGACTGTTTCTGTCTTTCTTGAATCAGCCACACCATAACGTTCAGGATTACTCACCTTGAGCCCAAATATCATAATATTTTGTTGAGAGTTGTATGTTATAGGATACTGACAGATTTTTTTGACCTATATTGATTGGAATAATTCTAGATGTTGTTCTGCAACCCTTTGTATATCATATCTTTTGTGAGCGTATTCCCAAGCTTCTACTTTCATCTTTTCTGCTAATTCTTTATTTTTATATAAAGATATCACAGCATTTGCAGCTTGTTCTGGAGAGTCTACATCAACAAGAATTCCATCTATTCCATTACGTACTATCGTGGGTATAGCGTCAATTTTAGTTGCTACAAAGTTTTTTTTAGCAGCCATATATTCTACTATTGCTAATCCGAATCCCTCCCATCTTGATAATAACATAGCTATATCGAAAACTTTTAAATAAGAGTATGGATTATCAGTCCATCCAGATATAAATAGGTTGATATTATTTTCTTGAGCGTATCTTTCTATATCTTCTCTCTGCTCTCCATCTCCTACTATAATAAAATAGGAATTTGGAATTTTTTTCTGAATATTCTTAGCTGCTTTAATAAATATGTCAGGAGCTTTTTGTTCTGATATACGACCAACCATGCCTACAACAAATGCATCTTCTGGTATATCTAAATCTTTACGTTGTATAGGTGTTGCATTTTCAATAGTTGTGAAATCTATGCCATTTAGTATGACTTCTAACTTCTTTTTATCTGCAATTTTATTTCTTAATGCAGACATACGCTCTGCCTCTGATATACAAATAATTTTATCTGTATATTGTGCAAGAAGCCTTTCGATATATATAAATATACGGTTTTTTAGTTTACCCATAAGTTCTTAGAATTTTTATTTCATATTAAAAGCCCATCCATGTGGGTTATAGACTATTTTGGTTGGCAAGCCTAAACAAGCTAATCTGCCTAATCCTCCAGCAATACTACTATGACAATATACGATTTCAGGTTTATATTTTTTTATTAATCTACGAATAGAGAAAACGCTTCTCAAAATCGATGTTGGTGACAAGGACTGTCCAATATTAAGTTGTTCTATTTCGTCTACTTTCTCTTTATATTCTTCTTTTTTGTAATCGAATGAACAAATTAAAATTTGTTGTAATCCTGCTTTTTTAAGTAATGGTAGTAACATTGATAGATATCTATCTACGCCACCGGCACATTGTACGATGTGTATGATTTTCATAAATTAAATATGTTGTATAAATATATTAGGAAATGTCATTTGATACAGACATCATGAGTTAATAGGCAGCTTGCGGATATTATTTATAGGTGGTTGACTACTTTTCTTTTAGCTATCTTCGTGGGATAACGTTCAATTTTGACGTGTTGTATAGGGAAAGCCACCAAATGGCGTTTCCCTCTTAATAAATTAAAAATTTGAGTTGATTTTTTAATTTTGTTAGTATTAATTCCGATAGTCATAGGCAAAAGGTTCTCGTAATCCCTTCTTCCCTAGACAATTTCTCGGAAGAATTTTTTCAAATAATTAAGTGCAGATATCCCCCATTCATACTACAGGTTAGATCTATTGTATATGGCCGATAAAATGTACTGAAGAGCTGTTCCCAGAAGTTCTGTTTCACGTTCCTTGTTTGCTTTCGTGTACGAAAAACTCGTCAAGTAGTACTGCTTTTTCCATGGAATTCATATCGGAATAATGATTTGTCCAAGGTCTGATTTATACCCGTAATATTTAGCATAAACCCTTCGTTTTCTCTACCAGCTTTTTCAAACTTTGGTAGTTTAGATTGCGCTATTGGATATGCATGCCGTTGCTCATGCGTATGTCTATCATAATTTTCACCGGTTATGGTTGCCCTTCTGCCAGTGACGGTATAATCTGATGTTGTGTATCCTTGTACCATAACTTTTCCGTGGCATTGCTTTCGGTTTGTAGCGGATGAATACCTTTCGAAATTACTGCTGCCATGCATACTTACTAAGTTCTTGATTACATCAGCGAAGGTTATGTCCTTTATTCTTTGAGGTAATACGTCATTTTTGGATGAACGCTTACCTGTTTTAGTTTTGAGAAAGTATTATTTTACGGAATGAAATATCTGGCTAAGAGGGCCTTTGTTATCTTTTATAGCTTGTTCAAAAGAATTATCTGATAACTTTGGAAGTAGAAAAATGGAATTCTTATTAATTGACGTGAATAGAGTTTGTTTTGAGTCTATTTTTTCATCAGTAAGGAAGAAAAAATAGTCATTTGTGCATGGTATTTTATCGATTAATTGTTTGATTTCTGTATTACATTCATAGGCTATCGCTATAGTGTAATCCATTAAGAAGTAATCCACTAGAAAATCTTCTCTTTTTACATATTCTGCAAAGAAATTTTTTAGAACACCGAATATTGGAGACTTAGGCGTACAGGCCATAAATCCAACAGTCCACCGATAATTCGATACAAACTGATTACTTTTAGGATGATTTTTGATGGTAAAGAACTCATAATCAAAATAATTTTGATTGATAGGTTGGGTTAGTAATATACGGCTATCGCTCCAAAGTCCACCATACTTATATAATAAGTTCACTCGTAAGATGTCAGCGAAAAATGTGTATGAGAATAATCCTTTGTCAACTTTCTCAATTATATAATCAGGCAGTTGGATGTATTTTGTATAGTTTGATATTGTAATTAAGTTTACTTCTCTAGTGCCATTCCTTTTGATGGATTCATAACAAAATTTTACATATTTAGGCATTTCTGATTCTCCCTGAAGCCAGCAGAACCATATTGGTCCTTCATTTTTTTGTAGAGATCTTGATTGTGAGTCTAATTCTTTTTTTATTATATCTCCATATTTGCTGATGATTGAATTTTTTATTAATGAATGTCTTTTATCGAAGAATAATTTTGCGATTTTTTTCGAAGGTATAATATTATGTGTAATGAGAATTATAATAAAATCTCCAATAAAAATCTTTGTGGATGGTATGAAGCCAAAACTTTTGATTGAATTTCTGTATTTGTGGGTTATATTCTTTATACGGAATATACCTTTATGAAATTTTAGTTTGATGCTCATGTTGGTTGTGCTTTGTTAATTGGTTTTTTAATGCTAAATACAGTTTAAATAGTTTGTTGCGTGGATTCATATTTTGTGGCGTATGAATCCTTGGCGTCCAATTTTGACGTGTGGCATATGGAAAGCCGCTAATGGTGTTTTCCTTATGGGTAATCTCAGGAGAATCATCATTCTGAACTTCGACTACTTTTTTTAGAATATCCTTAAACTATTTTTGAAAGATGTTATAAGGAACTTTGTTCTTAATATAAAGCCCCACTTAGGTACTGAAAGTAAAACCTTTCAAGATCTTCATTGCTATACATAATTCTATAAATTTGGTTGGCAGAAAAGTTATTTCTTTTAATTAATAGCCTTTTTTTGACTGCTTACCTTTATAAGAAAGAATATCGATTCTATTCTTTAATCAAATTCATAAGTATTTTCGTACACTCATTTACTTTCTTTTCTAGTATTTGCTCCACTTCTAAGAATGAAATAGGGTTGAGATAATCTTTGCCTTTTGTTGTATATATTTTATGAGTCAAATTGAAAAGTGTTAAAAAATCGTACATACGAGAATTTTCAGATTTTTCATCTTCTTTACAACGCATTAAGGCAACAAAGTCTTTTTCAAGCTTTAAACACATAGCTACATTATGGAATGAATCAGTAACTACATAACTTGCGTGTTGTAAATACCAGATAAAGTCGGCTATGTCAGCTGTTCTTAGGTATTCGTATTTTTTATTAATATGTTTTGGGGGGGATACGAGAAAAACCAAAACACGTTGAATTCCCGTTGCTTTTCTTATATCTTCTAAAGCATCCCATTCAAATATTTTATCACCAATAAAATAGCAAAAAATATAATTTTCAGAGGTTGAAACTTTATTTTTTAATGATGCTTTTTGACCCAATTTTGTCCATTTATCTTTATCAAGTAATAAAACAGGATCTAAAACAGTTTTTACTTCTTTATGTATTAAAGACGATAAATGAGATGAACCTGTATTTTCCCTACAACAAATTGCTTTAAAACGAGATAAGTATTGAATGTATATAGGTTGTAAGTTTAAAGGAATAGTATTGACAGCAATGGAAGATGAATATGCTATTTTCTTTTTATCATCTTGAACAAAATCTAGAAGATAAAAAGTATCAAGAAAAAATGGATTCCAAATTTGGTCACTTCCTGTTAAAAAGTAATCATATTTTTCATTCAATAAAGAAATATCACTTTTTGTATTTACAGGATTTATAAAAGTCAACTCTTCTTTAAGAAATCTCATAATTTTTTTTTGTCTGATGATTTCTGGTATTTCTCGTATCATGCATATATTTAAAAATGTTTTTATGCATCTAGAAAGTTTAAATGGTTGACCTGGATATTGATGAAATACCCTTCTTCCCTTAAATGGTTTAATAAAATCAGCTTTGATATTGTTTTCTTTGAGTACATGATACAAAGCGTATGCTTGCAAATTTGTACCATAATTATTACTTCCATACCATGTTACAATACATACTTTTTTCTTATCTCCCATGATGTTCTTATATCTGTAGTTAAAGTCTTTTTTTTAACAAATGTTATCCGAAACAAACTTCGGGCATCAGTGATTTGTTTTATTTGAATAAATTTTTAATTTTGTTTATACTTTTTGTCCCAATGATGTTCTCTGCATTTCTTTTCAGATTTTTGCCTAAATCTTTAATTGCACCTTTGCTCATTATGAGACGTAGTGCTTCATTTTCATTATAATCATGTGTAAAAACTTCAAAAATATAAGAAGATGATAACTGGGGTGAAAGAAATTCATTTACATTTGTTAGGAATTCTTCCTTGCTTGATGCTGTTAAATATTTAAATCCTAGGTTTTTAGCATAATCTTTTACCAGAGACTTTGACTGATTACCAAAATGACCTGCCGCAGCAATGTAAGGATTTACATCTTCCTTAAAAATATGACCAAGATTCAAGCTATGCGTAAATTCACATCCTTTACCGTTATTTACAAGAAGTATTCTTACATTTTTTCCCAAATGGCGATTTCCAAGTGCATTCATGTCATAGAAAAATGCAAGATCACCAACAATACAAAAATATAATTTGTTTGGATTACATAGGGAAGCTCCTAAAAGAGATGATAAAGCTCCATCTGTACCAAATCCTCCAACGTTACTCATTGAATTTATTGATTTTGATATTTCAAAAAAATCCCATGAACGAAGAGATGTTAATATACTAAAATGTATACAAGACTTCTCAGGTAATTTATCATGCATTTGCTTGGCTATCCAAATGTTAGAAAAGGGGAGTTCAGGTATTGAGTCATATAGTCTTTTATAATCTTCTTTACACTCATTTAGAAAATCTTGACTGGGTGTCTTTTTCTCATTTTTATAATGATCAAAAAAGATTGACTCTGCCATATTAAACAAATACGTTAATTTGTTATATCGATCACGGAGCTGGCCATCTTTACTGATTCTCCATACCTCTTGAGCATGATTACACATATTGAAATGATCACCTGTTATTTCTCCGATATGGAGTAAAAGGCGAATATTGTTTAAGCATGATGCTCCTTGAATATTTAATAAGGCATCTATTTGTCTATATTCTCCTTTATATCCGCTGCAATGGTCGCAAAATACAACAGCATTGTGATTTTTACAGAACGTATCAATTGACTCTGTTTCTTTGGGAGTAAATTTCTTATGTGAGCCAATAAAAATTGCGATTTTTCCATCAGGTAGTTGAGGAAATTCGTTCTCAACATCAATTCTTTGAATCAGTTTAACATCTGGAAGCTGTTTGATACTTAAATCTTTAGAGTAATATGTTTCCAAATTTATATGTGCAGGCCCGCCTCCATTTAAAGATAGTGCTGATATTGCTTGGTTTATTCTTAGTTCTGCATTTTGTGCATCTTTTTCGTCTTTGACAAAAGGAATATATGTGCTGTAAGTGACCGTATCATTGGGATGAACTGTCCTATCAATGAGTTGATCGAATAAGTTACCCGCCCTTCTTAAATCTTGAGTTCCTGTAACTACCAATAAAGGAAGTTTTCTATAGAATGCTTCTGTTAGACCAGGCATGTAATTTCTGGAAGCTGTTGCGCCTGTACATGTTATCATAACAGCCTCTCCCGATTCTTCTGCGAGACCGCAGGCTATATATGCTGCTGATCTTTCATCATTTGATGAATACATTTGAAAACTGCCATCATACATTAGACTTGCATTTATCAACATATTTGTTCCTCCAGGTGAGGTAACAACTTTTCTAATGCCATGCTTTTTTAATAGGGCTATTAAAATTTGAATCCCTTTTTCGCTTGAATATGAAGTCTCCATAATATGTAATTTGATTTTTTTTAGTTAAGAAAGCCAAGATTCAATTCAATAGTATCTCTTTTTGTATGTTATGAAATGAATATTACTCAATCATTAAGTATACTATGAAATTAAATGTTTTTATTTTAATTGGTATTTCAAATTTTGATAAAATAAAGCATTAATTTGCTTTTAGAAATACTTATAGAAAAATAATTCATAAATGTAAAGAATGATATATACTACACAATCTTGTATTAAAAATTATATTTTAAATCATCAAAAGTGATAATACCTGCACCTCCAGTCATATATACAATATCTCCAACTACTGTTTGTCCTAAACTGCTTGTAAGAAAAACTGCCATATTTGCTATTTCTTCAGGCATAGCAAAACGGCCAAGTGGCAGATTATTGTGTGTTATGTCATTTATTTCTCCTTTTATCAACATTGGTGTTGCAGTTGGTCCAGGTGCAATACCATTGACAGTTATACCATAAGGTATTAAAGATTTTGCTAAGCCTAATGTTAAACTACGAATACTCCATTTTGACAAATTATATGCTGAATTTCCTGGTCGGAGGCTGGATGAAGATGCTATGTTTAATATATTGCCTTTTATATTATTATTTTTCATATTTTGTGCAACTAACTTTGATAAGAAAAATGGACCTTTTAAGTTAGTATCTAATATGTTATCATATTCTTCTTCTGTTGTGTTAGTTATTAATCCACCTTGAACTCCAGCATTATTGACTAAAATGTCTATTTTTTGTAAATATTGATGTTGTTCAAATATGTTTTTAAAAGAAGAAATATCTTTATTATCCATAACAATAAATGATATTTGTTCCTTGCATTTAGGATGTGATAATAATAATTTTGAACAACTGTCTTTTAGACGTTTTTTATCTCGTCCTGTTATAGTAATAAAGGCACCGCAGGATAGAAATGCATCAGCTATAGCATATCCAATTCCATTTGTTCCTCCTGTTATGAGCGCATTTCTTCCTTTTAATAAATCATTTGGTGCAAATTTAATTATATTGGCAGTGACATGCTGTTATGGCAAACCTGTTAATAAATAACGTCCGACTCGTTTGATATATTTTTTAATACTCATGCTTATTGAAATATTGTTTTTTGTACTTTTAGTTTGATGAATTTATAAAATAAAACTAATCGTAAATATAAGGAGTATCTAACATGGTTTTATTATTTCCTGTTTTTAATAATTTTTTTTAGTACTTTATCTTTGATAGTTTTTTGTTCATTAACAGAAAATCCAAACCTGTAAATAAAAATACAAGAAAAAACTAAAGAAAACACTGTTGTTAAACATAAACGTCCAAAAGATTCAGGTAAGAAATTTACTGAAATAAAGGGTATTATAAGTGTGAATGGAGATACAATACAAATCTTTAGGATAACTTCTTGAAAAAATAACTTTGGTGGAAATTTTAGAAGATTATCCATTATTTTTAATCTTACAATTTCAACTGCGATATGAATTATTATATATATGATATATGTACTTTCTACAGGTAAACCGTTTTGAAAAGCAATCCAAGATAAGGGGAAGACTAGTACACCCACAATTGTTATCCAAATAGCATATTGCTTGATTTGTCCAGTGGCCATGCATGCAGTTAAACCCGTACCTCCCAATGTGTTAATTAATGATCCAATGATTGTTAGTCTTAAAAAAATTATGGTATAGTCTGGAACATTCTTTAGCCATAAAGTGAGAATGTAATTGGTTTCAAACAATATTGGTATTGCAAACAATAATAAAAGGAAATAAGAATATTTTGCTCCTGCATATATTAATTTAAACATTTCCTCCATATTTCCTGAAGCATAATTTTTTGTTATTTGCGGGTTGAGTGCTATCATGAAATTATTAACGAATTGCTGAATTGCAGCATCAACTTGATTAGCTAGTCCCCTTGCTGCATTCAGTGTTACTCCAAAGAAAAGATTTATCAGAATGTTTATTCCTTGTGTATTAAATAGCCAGCAACTATTTGTTAGGAATTGCCAACCTGCAAAACTGCCCATTTCTTTTAATAATCCACGATCATAAACAAAGTGATAGTGACATTCTTCAAAATGTTTATTACAGTAAATTCCATAAACAAATCTGATAATTAAGGCTACAATTACTAATAATATAGCATACGATATTAACTTATCGAATGGTGAAATGGTAATTAAATAACATATAAGTAGCCTTAAGAGAGCATCTAATATACTGACATACGCAAAAGCTTTCATGCGTTCATGTGCAATTATGCATGCATTGTATGGTATGCTAATTAAATTGATACAAAACATTAGGATAGAACAAAATAATACCCAATTTGCAGCATCAAGTCTATTGGTTGGTATGTTCATTTGAGTATTCAAGAACCATCCTCCGATGAATCCACCCAAAAGAATTGTTAAAATAGACAAACTTATTTGTATATTGATACTAGTTGAAAATATAATGTTTAATCTTTTTATATCGCCACGACCTAATTCAAATGTTATGAAACGGCTGATAGCATTGGATAATGATCCTGATAATAAAGAAAACATCGCTACTACGCCACCTACAACATTGTAGATACCATAATCTTCTACTCCCAAAGCATTAAGAATAACACGACTGGTATACAATGTTATTGCCATGATAAGTAAAGTTCGAAAATATAGCAATAATGTATTTCGGGCTATTCGCTTATTATTTGAATCTGTATTAGGCATATACAAATTTAAAGATTTTTATTTGTAAATTGTCAGGGGAAGAAGGTTTTCATATTCCGTTCTTTCCTTCATTAATTCTCTGAGCAACTTGCAGAAGTAATCTCTGAAAGAGACTTCTGCCTGTTTACAGGTTTCTATAAAGATATTATAAGTTGCGGAGTTCTGTATTTCTTTCACACTTTCGAATAACAGGCTGTTCTTTCGTTGGACAGTTATAGGTCTTATCGCTCTTTCCGTCGCTATATTGCCTATGGGGTATTTTCCGTCATTTCTGTAGGCGAAGATCTGATTTCAGAAATTTTTCAGATAGTTAAGTGTGCTCATAAGCTCGCTTCGGCTCTCATCGGGATTTGCCAGCAAATCATAAAGTCCTGTCGTTATCTTATCGATGATTTCCGTCATTCCCTTATTGTTCCTTCTGCGATAAATCTCGTCTGCGGTAAGTTTTTCCCATCGGTAAGTATCTTCCATGCCGTATAATATTGCTATCAGCTCAAGGAAGATTCTTGCCTGTAGACTTTCCTGGTTGAAGGCATACTTGAACTTAGCCCTTGCATGAGCCAGACAACAGAAATGCTCTATATCCATAAGTTCGTTGTCAAGATACATATATACGTTGTACCCATCATTCTGCAGTGATTTGATTTTTACATCACCAAGTAACTCTTTCAATACATTTCTGTTCCTGCCTCTATGTTTCAGTAAACCCTCATCTCCGTTGTATCCTCATAAAAGAATATGACTATACGCGCTTTTCTGTTTACCAGACACCACATATAGGTCTTGCGTTTCTTATTGTAAGCGTGGTAACGAAACCATGTTTCATCCACATTCACGTTGGCACCGTTCTGAAGGACCTTCTTCTTGAACCAGTCATAGAATGCTGTGTATGGAATATTGTTGCTAATGCAGAACGAGTTGATGAAAATTCCTTTGAACTCACCCTCGCTCTTATAGAGGAACCACAGTCTTTCAAAGTCTTTTTCGCTAAACATAGTTTTTCGAGTTTTAAGTTTAGCACGAAGGCATGGGAAAGAGCTATGCTAGTTAATACGCCAATTTTGGATGGTTACTGTCTATACTTGAATTTATAGTTTATTCCTAAAGATATTCCAATATTTTTTACCCAATAATTCCCAAGCTCCTGTTCCTACCATAGTTAAAAGCATGATGCTAAGCATTATTACTTTTCGGCTAGTTCCAGAGGGTTGCAAAGGTACTACAGCAGGTTCCACTACAGCAAAAACAGGTTTTTCTTCTTGTACTTTAGCACGAGCTACTTGTAGTTGCTGGGCTACCTGACTATAAACTTGATAAGCCAGATTCATATCATTTTGCAGTCGTTCGCGTTCTGCTAATGTACTCTGAAAAACAACATTGCTATTGGCATCGACATAATGTGCATAGCACTGCTGGGCTTCATAGTATTCTTGCTGGCGTTCTTTATAGAGTGTCTCTAAATACTTGCAGTCATCTTTAGCTTTACTGATGCGATAAGTGGTAATATATTGCTGAAGTTTAGATACAACACTATCTGCCACTGTTGCAACAACTTTTGGTTCTTGCAGCGTAACGCTTAGAGTAGTAATAGCAGTTTTCTTGTCTACTTCTGCTATAATCAGTTTACGAAGGCTTACCAATTTAGCTGCATCTTCTTTGCTCAGTTCAATACTTCCGTTATCTGTACTTTCATTAGTAATTTTTTCTTTACCTTCAATTAAGAACTTAATTCTACTGATGGCTATACTTGGTACTTTTAGAATGGTATTCCACCACGGTGATTTTTGTTCTTCCAAATAAGCAGTAAGGGTGGTATCAATGCTTCTGTCTTTTGTGATAACACGAGCATTCATCAGCTCCAACAAAAACGGAGTAGAAGCCACAATATCCGGGGCTAATGAAGCATTCACTGCATCGGGACTGTCATTGCCAATACTTCCACCTAAAAATGAGGCCGCCATACTTGCCAGTCCGCTTCCTGTTTGACTGCTTCCCATTTCTGGCGAAAGTGTAACACTTACAGTATATTGTTTTGGAATGCTTAATGCAATAATAATACCGATTATCAGTCCTATACCAGCCGCTTTATAAAGTTTTTTGCGGATAGCAATAATCTGACGGAGTATGCCCATCCAGTCTATTTGTATTTCATCATCTTCTTCTTCAAATTCCGGACGGTATTCCGGCTCTTTATAATGTTTGTTTTCTGTCATATGTATCCAATAACAAAAATTATTTCTTTATTAAATTAGCAATTGTTGCAAACATAGTAGCCAATGAACCAAATGAAGAAGCATAACCAAGGATTTGGCCTATATTGGTATTCTTATTCTTCTTGCTCGGTACAATAATTTCGCATCCCGGTTCTATTTTATCCTTGTTGCGTCCCTTGATGCGGGCTACCTGTCCGTTCATATAAATCACAAATTTCTTGCTTTTCTTGGCATTTAGCGCATAGCCACCGGCCTGGTCCAGATAGTAGTTTACATTCTTACCGCTAAGATAACCCACAGTGTTAGGCATCATCACAGCTCCGTTGATTTTCACGGTATTGTTCAGCTTGGGTACACTGATAACATCGCCTTCACGCAACACCAGGTCGTATTCGCTGCCGGGGTTGGCTACGGCTTTTTCCAAATCAATACCTACCGTGAAGGTATCTTCCACGCGAATTCCCAGTGAGTCCATCATGGCTTCGCCAAACTGACGGTCCATCAGCTCAATAACTTCACGCATACGTTTCTTTTCGGCATCGTTGGCCACACGGGTCAGTTTTGCACCACGAAGATAGGCATTGGGCGTAGCTCCTCCGGCCTTCCGGATAGCATCCGACAGGCGTTCTTCACGCTGCGTCATGGCATAGGTTCCACCAAAGAGCACTTCGCCGGTCACCTGTACATTCTGCTGGGCCTGATAGCCTGGGCTGCGGCGTACAAATACCTGGTCGTAAGGCTGGAGCACAAAACCCTGCTCACCGTCTATCACAAAGCCGTCTTTCAGTGAGAAACTGAAGGTCTGGCCGATGCTGTCGGTATAGTTTTCGCTCTTGGGGTCTTTGATGCGGCGTGACACGTCTACACGGGCAGTAGAGGCGGCTTCGCGCAGACCGCCGGCACGGATAATCAGGTCTTCCAGCGTCATATTGTCCGAGAAGGTGTAGCTGTCCGGCTTGGCTACCTCGCCATAGATGGTTACATCACCGCGCTCTTCCAAATCGTGAATGCTGGGGATGTAGAGAATATCGTTTTTCTGCAAAGGAATGTCGGGACTGGTGCCTGCCATGATGCCGCGGATGTCTACACTGATGATTTCGGTAGTCAGGTCTTCGCGTTCACGCTGCAGCACGGCACGGTTGGTAAAGGCATCGCCCTGCAGGCCTTTTGCCTCGCTTACAAGGGCACGCACGGTGTTCAGTTCACCGCTCAGTTGGTAGATGCCGGGGCGGTATACGGCACCGCGTACTTCCAGTTTGTTGGTAAAGCGGTTCAGGATGGCTTCGGCAGTTACCACGTCGCCATTGCGCATGGCATAGGTGCTGTAGTTGATTTCCTTCACGGTGTTGATTTCGTATTCTTCACCGTTCTGGCGCACGACGCGCAGCGAGCGGGTGTAGGCATCGGATGCAAAACCGCCGGCATAGTTGATAAGGGTAGCCAGGGTTTCGTTTTTCTTCATCTCGAATTTCATGGGGCGTTTTACGTAGCCGCTGATTTTTACCAGAGCTTCGTAGGCGGGGATGATGATGACATCGCCTTCCTGCAGGCGGATATCGTCCTGGGTCTTGCCTTTCATAATGAAGTCGTAGACATCGACAGTGGCTACGGTCTTGCCGCCGCGCACCAGCTGTACGTTGCGGAGGCTACCAATCTCGCTTACACCGCCTGCGCGGTACAGGGCATGGAATACGGTAGAGAAAGACGACAGGGCATAGGTGCCGGGCTGCCGTACTTCGCCCATCACATTGATCTGGATGGTGCGGATATTGCCCAGTGTAAGGCGGATTTCCAGATTGCCGTCTGTGGTGTCCAGACCGCTGTAGGTCTTGCCCATGACTTTTTTCATATAGTCGTTGGCTTCGGCTACGGTCATGCCGCTCAGATTGACAGGGCCTATTTTTTCGATATTGATGGTACCGTCCGGCGAAATCTGGCGGCGGATGGTGTTCTGGCTGGTTCCCCAGATGTCGATAATCACTTCATCACCCGGGCCCAGACGGTAGTTGGGGGGAGTGGCGATGTTTACGCTGGGTTCGAAGGTAAGATTGCGGGTATTGAAGATGTTGCGGCCGAAAACTTCGTTTTCCTGTACCAGTTCGCGGCTGTCGGGCTGGTTGTTTTCCAGCATAGTGGTATTGTCTTCCTGGGCGGCTTCGCGCAGGCGGGCTTCGTTCTGTTCGGTGCCGGTCATCGACGAGGCTTTGATGCCCTGTTCCTGTTCATACAGTTTTTTTACGCGTTCGGCCTGTTCGCGGGTTACACCACGGCGGGCCAGCTCGGTTGCCATTTGGCGCTGGTCTTTTCCCTCGGCCATGCCTTGTTTAACATACTCTAATACCTGTTGGTCGGTCATGCTCGTCTGGGCCATAACCAGAGGAGAGCAGGCCATCAATGCAAGAAGTGATAGAACTCTTATCTTCATATATTATGTAAGTGATTATTTTTTCTCTGTTTCTTTACTTTAGGGTACGCTTCGCGGCTGCCGGCCCCAGATTTTGTTGCTCCGGGAGGCATACCGCACACCGTATTTAGATAATCTCTGCAAAGTTAGCCATAATTTCTGTTATAACAAATGTTTATAAACCCAAAAAAAAGATGTATACCGAAAAATTGACACAAAAAAAGCAGCTCTCCATCACGGAGAACTGCTTCTGCGTCAAACTTGCTCTTCTCACGAAGAACTACTTGCACCTGTTCTAAATATATATAACAAAAATACAGAAATTTATATTTTTGATATTTTTTCAAGCCCGGCAGGAGTTTACACCTGCTGATCCGGCGTGTCCTGTCCGCCGGCTTCGGGGTCTTCCGCCAGCATGCCGCCGCCGTCATCCTCGGTATCCGCTGCGGTCTTCAGCTTGGCCACCTTCTCGAAACGGGCCGTCTTGGCCGTGTTGCGCAAGGCCTTGCCCGGACGGAAAATCACACGCGGCTTGCGCAGCAGACTCTCTTTGAACTCCTCTTTGGTGAGGCTCGACTTGCAGCCTACGCTCACCTGCAGGTTACCCAGCTTGCCCAGACGGACAATCTCGCCGTTGCGCAGTGCCTCGATGATGCGGTCTTCCAGCGCGGTAAGCACCGCCACGGCATCGGCGTACGTCACCGTGCACCGTTCTTCAATCTTGGCCGCCATCTCTTCGAGCGTGGTCTCGCAGCGGGCCTGGGCCTGTGCGTGGTACTTCTGCGGACTTTCAAGGTTGCCCGGAACACTCTGGCGGGCTACTACCGAATACGTAATTGCGTTACTCATAATCTTCTGTTTTTTTTCTTTTGTGGGTTGTGTTTTATTTTGTCCGGATACTTCCGGTTTTACTCCTGCCCGGCCCGTGTCCGGACAGTCGCACGGACGGGGCAGGAGGCAGTGGTCAGGCCTGCTCCTTGTCTTTCGTTGTCTTAGGCTCTACCTGCACGTAGGTCAGCGTGTCGAGCATCTCCTGCAGCCCTTCGCCGGGACGGAACAGCGGATACACACGGTGGATAAGGTCCGTGGTGTAGTCTTTTTCCGTATCGGCTCCCTTGCTGCGGATAAGCATCTGCAGCGACCCCAGCTCGCCCAGACGGATGATTTCGCCGTTGGCCAGGCCTTCGCAGATGGTCTGCTCCAGTGCGGCCAGCGTACCCATGATGTCCGCGCGGGTCACCGTACAGGTCTGCTGGATGCGGCGGGCAATGGTGCTCAGCGTCACCGAGCCGCGCGACTGGACCTGTGCGTAAAACAACGAGTCTCCTTCCGGATCTTTCGGGTTGACTTTTTCGACAACCGCATAGTAGATTGCTTTTTTCAACATAGCGTTTTCGTTTTATTGGTTTGACGATGCAAAGATACGGAAGGCCGCAGGAGCGCTGTGACTAGTTGATGTGTGTTGTGACTGCTCAGGGTTCGCCCAGATAGCGTACGATAAGTTCTACTTCGCTGCGCAGGAAGTAGTGGGTGCCGTTGCCGCGGTAACCGCTTTTCTTCAGTGCCTCGTGCAGCTCGGTGCAGCGGAGTATCCAGCGGCGCAGATGCTGCATGGCGGCATGGGCGCTGTACTGGGGGAAATAGAGCATGGCTAGCTCTGACTTGCGGTAACACCGCACACGGAAGGGTTCGTCCTCTTGGGACTCTGGATAATAGGTCATGTCTTTTTGTGTTTTTATTGTGATTAACTTCTTCTTTTTTTCTTCTGTTTCAGCAGCAGGTACTCGTCTTCCCCCAGCGGCTGGCCGGGCTTCACTACCTTGATGATAAGTTCCTTGTTCTCCATGCGGCATTTCCAGAGCAGCATCAGGATGTGCGAGGTGTGCAGATGCATGCCGTTCATCTCGAGGACAGAGAAAAAATACTTCATGATGGAGCTGATTTGCGTGCCCGGACGCAAACCGTTCGGTGCAAGGCAACTCTTGTGTACGCCTACTGCCTCACTGAAATGGAGGATGCTGATTTTGAGCAGCCGGCGGAAACTGCTAAGGTACAGACTCAGCTGATCCAGCTTCTGCTGTATGGCTTCGTTGGTAAGGTCGTCTACCAGCCATACGTGGTTTTCCTTTTGTGACTTCATGATATTAGTCGTGCTTATTAGTAAAAAATTTAGTAAAAATAGTCGTTTAAACGGCTCTTATTGTTATCATTTATTTACAAATTTGCAGCATATTTATGAGATATGCAAGCAAAACGCGAAAAATTTTAGGGGCCTCTTTATTTTATTTTTCTTTTGTTTATATCTTAAAATAGGTGGTGGTTGTACAAATATTGTCAAAGTTTTGTTTCGATATGATACTAATTGGCTGGTTTTGTGCACGATGCATGTAGCACGTGGTTTCCGTGCGATGTCTCACTGCCTGCTGTGTGACGCCTGATTCTGCCCTGGGCAGACTTTGGCAAAAAATAAAAGTAATTTACAAAAAATCATTTATTATGTCAAGTGTTTCTTTAGAAGCGGGAAAAAAGGGTGCAATTACCCTCTCTCGCAATGTGATGAATGCAGTGTTTAAAATGCAAAAAGGAAAGGCCTTCACCGACGCGCTGGCTTATGTCTACCTGCTGTGCAACGCCAATTATACCGAGACGGAAGCGCCGGACGGGGTCAGGGTGCCACGGGGCGTGATGTATGTGACGAAGACGGAACTGCTGTGTGCGCTGGGCTGGTACCGCTCCAAGCTGGACCGTTTTCTGGATGGACTGAAGCGGGCCGGACTGCTGGAGATGGAACGGGTGCACAGCGGCTATCTGCTGCGGATGCTGGAGTACGAACAGACGTGTGCGCGTACGGCTCAGCGCGGGCGGCAGGAGGACGACCGTCGCGCGGCGGGGATACCGGCTGCGGCTCCGGGCGGCACGGCGGCTCCGGCCGGGGAAACGGAGGACGGCGGACAAAGGGTCCCGACTTTCGAGGAGTTCTGGGAGCAGTATCACTATGTGGTGGGGCGCCAGCCGGTGGACCGCTACGTGGCAGAGCGCTGCTGGAACGAGCTGACGGCGGCCGAGCGCATCCTGGCGGTAACGGAGATTGAACGGTATTATTTTTCGCTGCCGGACGTGTCGTTTGCGCGGACGGCGCATAATTACCTGCGTTGCAAATCGTTCGTGCGATGAGAAGGGAGAACGGTGACTTACAGACAAATGCCCTGGGCGAGCTGGCTGTGGCGGCCGGCGGCTGTTACGACGAGGAGTTGGAAGCGGCGGTGCTCGGGGCGGCGCTGCTGGAGCGCAAGGCGTTGCCGGTGGTGCTGGAGAAGCTGGATGCGGAGTGTTTTTACGGTGAGGGGCACCGGGTGGTGTACGGGGCGCTGCACGACTTGTTTGCGGCCGGTCTGCCGGTGGATGTGCTCACGGTGATAGACCGTCTGCGTACGACGGGCCGCCTGGACGAGGCCGGAGGGGTGCCGGGACTGGCGCAGCTCACGTCGGGGGTGTACTCGTCGGCGCATCTGGAGTATCATTGCTGCATCCTGCGCCAGCTGGCGTTGCGGCGTTCGGCAGTGCGGCTGTTGCACGGCTTGCTGGCGCAGGCGGCCGAGGCGGCATCGGACGTGTACGACTTGCTGCTGGAGGGCTTGCAGGGTTTCCAGAAGCTGGTGGACGGCACGGAGATGACGGGCAGCCTGCACGACATGGACGAGGTGATGCGCCTCACGCTGGAGGCGGGACAGGCACGCCGCGAATCGGCCGCTGCCGGACTGACGGGGGTGGACACGGGCCTGCAGCAGCTGAACCGCCTGACGGGGGGATGGCAGCCGGGGACGCTGGTGTGTACGGCGGCGCGTCCGGGCGACGGAAAGACGGCACTGGACTTGTTCTTCGCGCGGTCGGCGGCACGGAGCGGGGTGCCGGTGGTGGTGTTCTCGATGGAGATGGGGGCGCGTGAGCTGGGCGACCGCCTGTTGCTGGGGGTGGCCGACATCGGCGCGGACGAGTGGAAGGCGGGGGCTTGTACGGACGGGCAGATGGCGGAAGCGGCCCGGGCGGCGGAGGAGTTGCGCGGCTTGCCCATCCGGGTGGACGACACGCCCTACAACAGCGTGGACCAGCTCTGCGTGGTGGCGCAGTCGCTCCATGCCAAGGGGCAGTGCGGACTGGTGATAGTGGACTACCTGCAGCTGCTGAACGTATCGCGCCCCGGCCGTACGCGCGAGCAGGAGGTGGCGGAGTGCTGCCGCAAGCTCAAGGCGCTGGCCCGCAAGCTGGACTGCCCGGTGATTATCTCCAGCCAGCTGAACCGCCAGTCGGAGGGGATGCCGGCGCGGATGCCGGAGCTGTCGCACCTGCGTGAGAGCGGGGCCATCGAGCAGGACTCGGACATGGTGGTGCTGCTGTACCGGCCGGAGCGTTGCCGGATGCGGGTGTACGGCGAACGGAAGCTGCCTACGGAGGGGATGCTGGTGGCGATAGTGGCCAAGCACCGCAACGGACGCACGGGCGAGCTGATTTTCCGCCACAATCCGGCGATGACGCGGATGTGCGACTGGCCGGATGAATGAGCTGCCTTGCGCTGCGGAAATGTGTCCCTGTGTCCGGAATGTTTTTTCCTTGTGCTTTTTCTTTTCTTTCCTTGTGTTTTGAAATGACATCTGTAGGGGGTGTGGAAGATGTCGGGACCGGTCGGGTTGGTCACTGCAATGATAAACTTGCTGCTGAAATGTGATTTCTTGCGGACGTAGGGACAGGATTTCGGGAACGTAAGGACGGGATTTCGGGAACGTAAGGGGACGGTGGAAGGACGGAACGGACGGACCGGGAATGCGGCGGGCGGACCGGAGGACGGCGGCAGGTATAAATTACTAAAAGGTATATATATATAAGGTGAAGCTGTGGGGAGATGGTGCTCAGAAAGTCACACGTGTGCGGCGGGGTGTGTTATTTTTGTGGCGTGATTAGAAATGGTTTGTTGTTTTTATTAATGTTTATTGCGTATGGGTATAAAATGGATTATCATGCGATTGTTGAAATGTGTGTTCTGCATTTTAAGAGGTTCGAAAGGTTCCTCGCGGAAAGGGGGCGCGGAATGAGGAAGGTGGACTTGATTGTGGTGCACTGCTCGGCTACGCCGCCGGGGGTGTCGCTCTCGCCGCAGGACCTGGAAAGGGAGCACCGCCGCAGGGGATTCGACGGGTGCGGCTATCATTATTATGTGCGCAGGGACGGTCTGATCTGCTCGATGCGTCCGGTGGAGCGGCCGGGTGCACATGCCCGGGGTTTCAACGCTACGAGCATCGGGGTGTGCTACGAAGGGGGACTGGATGCCGACGGTAGGCCGGCGGATACGCGCACGCCGCAGCAGCGCCATTCGCTGAGGGTGCTGGTGCGGGTGTTGCTGCAGGATTTCCCGGGATGCCGGGTGACGGGACACCGTGACCTGAGTCCGGACCGTAACGGGAACGGGGTGGTGGAGCCGGAGGAGTGGCTCAAGGCTTGCCCTTGTTTCGACGTGGAGGGGGAACGGTTTTGGGAGTAGGGTGAAGGTGTGAACGGTGGGGCCGCATTTCTTGGGGTATCAGTAGGAAATGTGGCCTGCTTTTTGTATTGTAATTTTAGTTTTTTTCGTATATTTTACCGCATAATTGTTCTACTTAAGCGATGTGTTATGGATACGGATAAAGTAAAAAATGGATGCGGGTATAAATATTATGCCTTCATCAGCTACAAGCATTATTCGAAGTGGGCTGTCTGGGCCAAAAGAGACGAGCAGTGGGCTAATAAGATACATAAGTATCTGGAAACGTGGAGAATCCCGACGGCTTTGTCCGATTCGCTTCGTATTCACCATACGGACAAACATATCAAGCCTGTTTTTCAGGATACCAAACAGATGTATGCCGGAGATGAGGTGCAGGATATCTTGAGGGAGAATCTGGAGCAGTCGAAATCGCTGGTGGTAGTTTGCTCGAAGGAGTTGATTGCCAACCAAAGGGCGCTGATTAAAGCAAAGAAGCAACCTTATATATTTGATGAAATTAAATTTATGTTGGAGCTGGGGCGTCCGATTATTCTGGTTTGGATAGATGATGAACCTTTTGACAAGACGTCACGGAAGTGTATGCCTGAACCGCTGATAGGCAAGGACCTGAAGGTGATAGATGTCAATGCTTTCCGTAAAAAGGAGTTCTTCCAACTGAAAAGAAGGGTTACGGCTGAGGTGGCTGCCAGTATCTTCAAGACAAATCTGGCGGCTTTCTGGGATATTTATGACAGGCAGCGCAAACTTACCTTGCTGTGGATAGGAGTGATACTGGCAATTACGCTTGCGGTGGTGGCTTGGCTGAATACGCAACGTAATATGAATATTGCTTATAATCTGGCTGCCGAGGCTCGTGTAGAAATAGAACGGGGAAACCGCCATGCAGCGGGTATTATGGCGGCAAAAGCTTACGAACATTATAAAGGTGTGGAGGGCTTGTCGGTGCTGATGCATCAGTGTCTGGACGAAAGTCTTCCGGTAAAGACGTTTGATGCGGGGATTTCGGTTTGTGAAAAGGCGGGCATTTATGCTGCGGTGGAGGGACAGAGATGGCTGCGTGTTTATAGTTTGAAGAATGACAGTCTGCTGGCTTCGTTTGACGGTTATAATGTATCGGGGGTGACATTGTCGCCGGATGGCAGCCGCATTGCGGGGTTCAGTGCCAATTTTTTGCGTGTATTTGATGTGCGTTCTAAAGATCCGGAGCCGCTGATGGAGCTTTCGGATGGCCTTTTCGAAAGGGTTGATTTTAATGCTTCGGGTACATTGCTGCTGACGCAGCATTCACATTGCCATGGTTGGAAACTTTATGAGGTGGGGAAGAAAGAAACTTTGTATGAAGATATTTTTATATCGCATCATGATAAGATGCGATGGTACGAAGAGACTGCTTCGTTTTTGGGAACCGACTCTTTGTTGCTGATATACGGAAAAATGAGCGATCTTGAACCGGATCGCTTTTCATCGTGCAAGGCACCGCATGGGGCAAAATGGTTTTGCAATTTATACGACTTGCGTAAAAGAGACGAGTCTAGGAGGAACAGACCTGTTTTAAAAGAAGAACTGGAGGTGCCAGAAGGTACGGAGGTGATTTCGGCTGCAAGGAATTCGTTTGCGGTGATAATGGCGGGACCGGAGAAAATAACTTCTATGTGGATACATGCTGGTTTGGGTAGGAGGATTACGATAAATTATCCTTTTAAAGGGAAGTTCAGCATTCGCTCATATAAAACTATTCCGCCATGGCATTGTTATAAAATAGTAGATGTGAAATTTAGCGGTAGCGAAAAGTTTGCTTTGCTGCTAGACGAGTCGAATGTGCAGTATGTGATTCGTATGGATGATACTGATAGTGAGATGGAACTGTGGAATACATTGATTGCGGATGGAAATGGAAACGTAAAAAACTCAAAAGACATGGTGATTGGCGTGACGGATGAAGGAAGGCCAATCATGTATATTCCTAATCTGGCGCATTCTAAAAATGTTTATATAGACTCGAAAGAATATTTGCTGAGGCCAACTGCTTATAAAGTTCCATTGGAGGATGGGGTGCGTGGCATACAGGCTTGTCAGATGGAGGATGGCTTTTTCTATATGTCGTTACAGGCGGCTACAACCGGAATTAAATTTCAAGGTCTTTCACGTTCTTATAATAAGGGGTTTATTTTCAGAGAAGAACCGGACGGGATACTGAAATCGTTTATGAACCGTTTTGCAGCAGATGGGGACACGATTCTCAGGGCATTGTCGCCTACTTGCAAGTATGGTTTCCTGAAAGTAAAAGGAGGAGCCTATGGAGTGAAGGACAGGCACTTGCTGTGGGACATGGAGTGTGACACTATGGTTGCTTGTCTGGATGATTGGCTTAAGAATGGTGAGGAATTGATTGGGTTTCATGCAAACTTTGTATATGGAAGGGATGAGTTGTTGATGTGTGACTGCTGGAGTAGGGACAAGCATAATCCCAATAGTCGTTTTACGTCAGAACTCTTGTTGGATATAAGCCGGGAGGTTTGTGTGTTTTCGGGAGGACGTATTTCGCATGGTTTAAATGGGGATAAAGTTTTGTTGTTCTGTACGGGCGATTCTACTTTCTTTTATAATCCGGAAAAGATGCAGGTTGCGTTGGCATGTGCAGGAAAGTATGGATTGGCCGGTGGTTCGGGGAAAACGAATCGGCTGTTGATTTATCGGTTGGAATCGGGCGGACATCTTGGCGGACATCTTGCTGAGCGCTGGCTATACGACTGTGAACGGCATGTGCTGGAGGAATTGCCAGACTCACTGCACGGAAAGGTGGATGCGGTGAGTGCAGATGGGAATTTGCTTTTGGTGCGTGCAAAGTATTATGATGATAATATGCAGCTGCTGGATGGCAGGACTTATGAGGTGAAGGCTGAAATACCGGAGCTTTCTGGAAACGGAAAGGGATTCGTCGGTGGATTTACGCCGGATAACCGATATGTGGTTTGTGGGGATGACAGAAAGCCGGGGGTACGTTTGTTTGATGTCAGGAAGAAGAATGATTATATATTGAGTCGGTACGTGGAAACAGCCAAGGCTCCTTCGTGGAATGGTCTGCCTATAAAAGGGATTGCGTGGACGGATAAATGGTTGGTTTTTGCTTCTCATGGTCTGGTTATTTCAGACTTGAGGTCTAGAAGAATAAAACATGTTTTTGATGATTTAGTGCTTCCTCCATCGCCTAGAATGATGTTCTCTCCTGACGGGAGATTTCTGTTGGCCGAGAATTATTTGCTGGATTTAGAGCAGATGATTTGTTTGAGTGATGATATGCCGCTTACACCTCAGCATGTTACGAATAAGGGGATTGTATACAATGATGCGTTTTATAGTTTTTGCTCGATTGATGAGTTGTACGAAAAGCTTAAGATGCATTTTTGAAAACGGAAATAAAAAAAGCCACGTCATCACGACGTAGCTTTAAAAAAATAACAAAATTAAAAAATAAAGACGTTTTGTCGGAGGTCTTATTTATGCTTGTGCCATCTCAGTATGAAGTGTAACATAATAAGAATAAATAGAATATACGCAATTAAGGAAGCTGCCTGACTCATTGGATTGGCCAGCCACTCTGCATTGATGAGCTTAATGCCGAAGTATTGCAGGATGGTGCTGACTACGCCCATCAGGGCTCCTCCGGCAATGAATCCGGAAGCAATGAGTGTTCCAAACTCTCCGCGTGCGGCATTGACAGCTGCATCGGTGCTGCGGGTAGTGACGTACCAGTTGATGGCACCGCCCACAAGCAGCGGAAGGTTCAGTTCCAGCGGGATGAACATACCCAGTGCAAAGGCCAGAGCAGGTACGCCAAGCCAGGTGAGGATGAGGGCAAGTGCGGCTCCGATGCCGTAGAGCAACCACGGAGCGCCGATTCCGTTCATAAGCGGGTCGATGACGGCTGCCATGGCGTTGGCCTGTGGAGCTGCCAGCTGTCCGCTGGTGAAACCGTATGATTCATTCAGGATCATGATGATGCCGCCTACTGTGGCTGCTGATACCAGTGTTCCGAGGAATTTCCAGCTTTCCTGGGTGCGGGGAGTGCTTCCCAGCCAGTAGCCTATCTTGAGGTCGGTGATGAATCCGCCTGCCATGGAAAGGGCTGTACATACCACACCGCCCATGATGAGGGAAGCAACCATTCCGGTGGCACCTTTCAGACCTACGGCTACCATGATGACGGAAGCCAGAATGAGGGTCATGAGGGTCATGCCGGATACGGGGTTGGTACCCACGATGGCGATGGCATTGGCCGCTACGGTGGTGAACAGGAACGAGATGCCTGCTACGAGCAGGATGGCGACTATCGTGTGCAGGACATTGCCTTGCATGATGTCAAAATAGAAGAACAAGAGCACGAGCAGCAGGGTGAAGATAGAGCCGAAAGCGATAATCTTCATCGACAGGTCTTTCTGGGTACGCGCTACATTGGCTTCGGCTTTCTTGCCGCCCATTTCGCGGGCTGCCAGTCCTACGGCACTCTTGATGATGCCCCATGAGCGGACGATGCCGATGATGCCGGCCATGGCGATACCGCCGATACCGATGCTCTTGGCATACGAGCTGAAGATGGCTTCGGGACTCATCTGCGATACGGGTACGGTGATGGAAGGGTCCCATGCATTGAGCACCTGGTCGCCCCAGATGAGTGCGATGCCGGGAACGATGATCCACCATACCAGCATGGAGCCGGCACAGATGATGAAAGCATATTTCAGTCCGACGATGTATCCCAGTCCGAGTACGGCTGCGCCGGTGTTGATTTTAAATACGAGTTTGGCTTTGTCGGCCAGCTGGACGCCCCAGTCGCATATACGGCTGGTGAAGTTTTCGTTCCACCATCCGAAGGTGCCCACGATGAAGTCGTACAGACCGCCCAGCAATCCTGCATAAAGCAGGGGTTTGGCCTGACCGCCGCCTTTCTCGCCGGATACCAGTACCTGTGTGCTGGCTGTGGCTTCGGGGAAAGGATATTCGCCGTGCTTGTCGCTTACGAAATATTTACGGAAGGGGATGAGGAACAGGATGCCCAGTACGCCGCCCAGCAGGGAACTGATGAACATCTGCATGAAATTGACAGTCATTTCGGGGTATTTTTCCTGCAGGATATAGAGGGCCGGCAGGGTGAAGATGGCTCCTGCCACGATAACGCCCGAGCAGGCTCCGATGGACTGGATGATGACATTTTCGCCAAGGGCATTTTTACGGCGGGTCGCGCTGGAAAGTCCTACTGCTATGATGGCAATGGGAATGGCGGCCTCGAATACTTGTCCTACTTTAAGACCCAGATAGGCAGCTGCCGCTGAAAAGATGACAGCCATGATGATTCCCCAGCTTACAGACCAGAAGTTGACTTCCGGGTACTCTTTGTCTGGCGACATGAGGGGCTTGTACTGCTCGCCGGGCTGAAGCGGGCGGAATGCATTTTCAGGCAGTCCTACAGGTTTTTGATTTTCGTTTTCCATGATATTTATCGGGTTAAGTTTATAAAAGTTTTCCGGCAATTATAAACTGAATTTTAATTGCGCTTAGCTTTTTTAAGCGATGCAAAAGTAAAATATTATTCTAAATTTTAAAAAAAATAGCAAGTTTTTTAGGCCTCTTTTTGCGTAATTGTGCCAATATCGGGGCTTTCTGCTTGCTGTAGGGTAGGACAGAGCTGCCGGACTTGTTCTTCGAACGTGTCGCGGTTGCGGGCACGGTTGCGCACGGAAGTTCGGTAGTTGTAGATGGTTTGCGGCGAATAGAACAGCAGGGTGGCAATGCGCGAGCTGTCCTTAATGCCCATGCGGATGAGGGCGAAGATGCGCAGCTCGGTGTTGAGTTGCTCGCCTTTCGGGGGGAGGATCTCCTCGCCGGGGCGCAGCAGGGCATTGAATTCGGCCACAAAACCGGGGTAAAGCGTGAGAAAAGCCGTGTCGAAGTTGACGAAGAAGCGTTTGGCATCGGCTTCGTTCATCTTCGAGTTGTTCTGTTTGAGCAGGTCGTCGGCCTGTTTGGCTTTAACTTTACGTTTGACCAGCTCCTGGTATCGGTTGAGCTTGTCGATGTAGGACGCGCAGAGGTCGAGGAAGAGGCTGACGTACTCCTCGCGGGTGCGGTTGGTCTGGAGCAGTTCGTCGTTGAGCTGGCTCAGACGGTGGTTGAGATGGTTGAGCTCGCGCTTGCCGCCACGCACACGTCGGAGTTGCCGACGGATAACGGCCAGTGAGGAGAGCAGCAGGAGGGTGAGGGCGCTGATGGAAAGGGTAGCCGCCGCCAGACGCTGGCTTTTTTCGATGTTTTCCTGCTGGTAGGCATTGACGATGGCCGGGAATTTGCGGGCTATCTCGAGCATGCGCAACCTATTATTATAAAAGGTGGCATCTTCCATGGAGTAATTCAGGTAGCGGTTGGCCTGTTCCAGTCCGCTTTTGCGGTTGCGGTAAATCAGGAGGGCCAGCTCTTGCAGGGCAAGGTTTTCCTTGAGCGGGCAGACGTTGTCGGAGATGGCGGCCAGGATGAGGTAATGTTCAAATTCCTCCAGATTTCCCTGGCGGCTGTGGGCAAAGGCCAGTCCGCAGGTGACACAGGCATACAGGCGGGTGTCGACTGTCAGTCCTTTGAGGGCACGCTCGTAGGCTTTCTGGGCACCGGGCTGGTCGCCGGTACGGGCTTTGTATTCGCCCTGCCAGTAATAATATTTGTTGCTGCCGGGAGGGAGAACGCGCAGCAGGGAATCGTTGTAGGCGATTTCAAGTTTCCGGTAGCGGGGGGTATAGTAATCGTCGTCGGTATATTCGCTCCATACGCTGTACACCCACTCGTAGGCTTCGTAGTAGTCGGCCAGCAGGGTACTGTCTATCCGGCTCCGCTCAATCTTCTGCAACTGATTGAGGGCCTGCGAGAAGTAGCCGGTGGTGGCCAGAATGGTGGCACGGCTGATGGCGCAGCGGTAAAGGTCGGCTGGCTTGCCGGTGCGGAGGGCGGCATCGTGGGCACGTCCTATATAATATAAAGCGGAGTCGGAACGGTAGGTGAGGTACTCCTGATAAAGGCGGTGATAGCGGGCAAAGAGGGTATCAGCAGGAAGTCCGGCGCGGATACTGGCACGGATGCTGTCGATGCGCTGCTCTTTCCGGCGGTCGGTGTCGGGGCGCTGGCTGAGGACCTGTTCGAGCTGCTCGTACAGTTGCTTGAAATCGCGTGCACTGCCGGGAACGGCCAGCAGGAAGATACACAGCAGGAGGGAGGCGAGTTTTTTCATACTATATAATTTAAGCGTCTGTTTTTTATTTTTTTCCTCGTTTGCGAAAATAAAAAATATACAGAAATAAAGCAAATAACGCATTGTTTTTTTAAGGAGCTCAAAAGTAGATGTCTACTTATGCATGAATGATAAGTTTATTATATATGCTGAATATCAGTGTGTTATGATTTGAATTATCTGTGTGCTATCTACTTGAGGCCTACTTTGAGTTACAGAGTATCCGACAGCTGGCTACTTTTGCTTCCGACAAGAACGGGAAACGGGTCGAAGGTTGCTGACCGTACCGGTAACGGCGTTTTTCTCCGTTCATAACCTTTGGAAACAAACTCCTTAAATATAACATTTATGAAAAAGAATAAGTTCATTCCTTATGTGATGATGGCAGCGCTGATGCCTGCCGCAGCAACCGTTTCGGCACAGACAGCAGCTGATACAGTATCGGTTAAAAAAGTAGAAGGCAGTGAGCGTAATGTGATGCTCAATGCTTCGGATGCTTCCAAGCCTCGTGAAATTCAGATTGGTTTGCCCAGCGAGGATGTCAATGTATACGAAAACGGTCTGCCTGCCGTTTATTCTTCAGCTGTACATAAATTACAATATCACTGGCGCAGCGATGCCAGCTTGGGTGAAGTGGGACTGATGTCGCCTTCCGAATCGGCTATCCGTACGGGTAACATTGCTTATTCGGTGAACTCGTTCAGTAAACTGGGACAGAAAGAGTTTAAAGGGGTGCTGAACTACCGTGCCAATCATTTCGGCATGCAGCAGTTCGACCTGAACGTGACGGGTGGTATCGGCGACAAGTGGCTGTACTCGGGAAGTGTGTACCAGAATTTCGATCCGGGCAGCTTCGATGCCAAGTTTGACGAGTATGCCGACCGCATGCAGATGTATCGTGCCGGATTGACCCGCCTGTTTAATGACAACAAGGGCAAGATTACCTTACAATATAAATATGCGTACAGCCGTAACACCGGTAATGAGCTGAATGCGGCTCCGTTTATCTATACCGGTGACGGTTCCATCAAGGAAATTCCGGGTTTTGAACCGGGACTGGCTTCGTACGGACCTACCAGTGGTGAGATTGAATACATGGACGTGATGGACGGCAAGATGAAGAAGGCTAACCTGCGCGACCTGGAGAACAACCGCTCGCACGAAGTGGCTTTGCTGACGGATTATACCTTCGACAGCGGACTGAAATGGACACTGGACATGAAATATATGAATGCGCCGGAAGCCAACTATGTGGATTTTGGCGGAAGTACCATCAGCGAACTGACCGAGGAGGACGGATATACGCTTCAGGACGGTACGCCGTATGCCGGACTGGTAGAAGGACGACGCACCTGGCTGCACTTCGGTAAGGTACAGAACTTCCTGGTGACTTCGGAACTGGAAAAGACCTTTGGCCGTCATCAGTTGCGCCTGGGCTTGAACGAATGGTATTATCATCTGGATTATCATTCATCTTCTTTCCAGTGGACCGGTTCGGTGCAGGAATATCCTGAAATCCTGACTGCTCCCGACGGCAGCCGTTTCCGTGGCTTCAATGAACTGAGTCCGGAGTATACGGTGGGATCGGAAAATAAACTGGCACTCTATCTGACCGACAACTGGCGCATCTCGCCGAAACTGAACTTCTATTACGGCGGTCGTCTGGAATACTACCGCATGTCGGCCGACCAGATTGCGCATTCTCGCTACTCGGGCTTCCATATTGGCGATACCGCTCCCGACGGTGAGGTGATTACACCGGCCAACGTTACCAAGGACAAGCTGAACTATGCAGCTACTGCACAGCTGACCTATAATATGACTCGCCGCTTTGGTCTGACTGCCGATGCGACAGTTGCTACCCGTTTCCCGCGTATCAACGAATACGCCGGTACAGGTCCTACTGAAGAGCAGTACAACCGTGTAACTATTCCTTTGGTGCGTGGTGGTCTGTTCTACAAGAACGATTGGATTGACTTGACTTCTATGGTGACTTACATTGCCAAGACCAACAACATCGACCAGCAGAACCTGACCAAACCGGGTACCAGCGAGGGTAAGACCGTGCTGCTGATTTACGATATCCAGACACTGGGATGGACTACCTCGGCAGAAATCGACCCGTTCAAGGGCTTCCACCTGCATGCGTTGTTCACTTATCAGAAACCGGTGTACAAGAATTACAGCGCCAGCGTGACCTTCAACGACGGAACGGAGATGAGCGTAAATGCCAACAACATGATTGTGAAGGAAATTCCGCAGGTGCTCATAGAACTTGACCCTAGCTATAATATTACGAAAGACTTGCGTTTGTGGCTGAGTTTCCGTTACTTTGGAAAAACTTATGCTAACCTGCAGGAAGCACTTTACTTCAACGGACGATGGGAAACCTTCGGTGGGGTGAACTGGACAGTCAACAAACATCTGGATCTGGGTGTATCGGTAGTGAACTTCCTGAACCAGAAGGGTGCGAAAGGTACCATCAGCGGTTCGGAACTGATTACGAAGGAAGAAGCCGGCAAATATGCAGGCTGCTATATGAGTGGAAGCTATCTGCGTCCGTTTACCGTGGAATTCAGTGCGAGTGTGAAATTCTGATGAAAAACAATAGTTAAACCTTTACTAAATAATCAATAGAACCATGAAAAAAGTTTTGATTGCAGGTGCCTTGCTGCTGGCAGCATGGCAGGCGGATGCAGCCGAGAAGAAGGTAATCCGTATTTCTACAGACCAGACAGACCTGATTCTTCAGGTGGGTGACAACGGACGTCTGTATCAGACGTATCTGGGACAGAAACTGGTGAACGACCAGGATGTGCAGAATTTGCCGTGGGACATTCATGCCGGCTCGGACGGCAGCGTGAGCCAGCGCGGCTGGGAAGTGTACAGCGGTTCGGGCAACGAGGATTATTTTGAACCGGCCATCGCCGTACGCCATAACGACGGAAAGACTTCTACTTATTTATATTATGTATCATCAAGCACGCAGCCGGTTGAAGGCGGTACACAGACAACCATCAACTTGCGCGACGACAAATATCCGGTGGATGTAACCTTGCACTACGTGGCTTATCCGAAGGAAAACGTCATCAAGACATGGAGCGAAATCAAACATCAGGAAAAACAGCCGGTGACACTGACCACCTACGCTTCGACCATGCTTTACTTTAACCGCTCATCGTATTATCTGACCGAGTTCAGCAGTGACTGGGCCAAGGAAGCGCAGATGAGCAGCCAGCAGTTGCAGTTTGGCAAGAAGGTGATTGATACCAAGTTGGGCAGCCGTGCAGCCATGCACACACATCCCTTCTTCGAAGTGGGACTGGACCAGCCGGTAGCCGAAAATCAGGGCGACGTGCTGATGGGTACACTGGGATGGACCGGTAACTTCCGCTTTACATTTGAGGTGGACAATGTGGGCAACCTGCGTGTGATTCCGGCCATCAACCCTTACGCTTCGGATTATCAGCTGAAAAAGGACGAAGTGTTCACTACACCGGAATTTATTTTCACACTGAGTTACAACGGAACTTCACAGGGCAGTCGCAACTTACACAACTGGGCACGAAACTATAGTCTGAAAGACGGAAAAGGCAGTCGTATGACACTGCTGAACAACTGGGAAAATACCGGATTCAACTTTAACCAGGAAATCCTGGCCAACCTGATGAAAGAAGCCAAACACCTGGGCGTGGACATGTTCCTGCTGGACGACGGCTGGTTTGCCAACAAGTATCCGCGCAAGGACGACAAGGCCGGACTGGGCGACTGGGAAGTGACACACAGCAAATTGCCGGGCGGCGTACCTGCACTGGTGAAAGCTGCCAAGGAAGCCGGCGTGAAATTCGGTATCTGGATTGAACCGGAAATGGTGAACCCGAAGAGTGAATTGTTCGAAAAACACCCTGACTGGGCAATTCACGACGAAAACCGCAAGATTTACTACTACCGTAACCAGCTGGTACTGGATTTGAGCAATCCGCAGGTACAGGACTATGTATATAATGTAGTAGACAAGCTGATGAAGGAAAATCCGGAAATTGCTTTCTTCAAATGGGATTGCAACAGTCCGATTACCAACATCTACTCACCTTATCTGAAAGACAAACAGGGCAACCTGTACATCGACCATGTGCGTGGCGTGTATAACGTGATGCGCCGTGTGAAAGAAAATTATCCGAACGTACCGATGATGCTTTGCTCGGGTGGCGGTGCACGCTGCGACTACGAAGCGCTGAAATACTTTACTGAATTCTGGTGCAGCGACAACACAGATCCGGTAGAACGTGTATACATTCAGTGGGGATTCTCACAGTTCTTCCCTGCAAAGGCCATGTGTGCACATGTGACCAGCTGGAACAAGAATACCTCGGTGAAATTCCGTACCGATGTAGCTTCAATGTGCAAGCTGGGCTTCGATATCGGTCTGAAGGATATGAGTGCTGACGAATTGGAATACTGCCAGGATGCCGTAGCCAACTGGAAACGTCTGCAGCCGGCTATCATGGATGGTGAGCAGTACCGTCTGGTATCACCTTACAAGAGCAACCACATGGCAGTGAACTATGTAAGCCAGGACAAAGGCAAGGCAGTACTGTTTGCTTACGATGTATATCCTCGCTTCCAGGAAAAACTGATGGCAGTGAAGTTGCAGGGTCTTGACCCGCACAAGATGTACCGCGTAGAGGAAATCAACCTGATGCCGGGTGTGGAACCGACTTTGAAGGCAAATGGTAAGGTATACTCTGGTGATTATCTGATGAAGGTAGGTCTGGATGTATTTGGCTTTGCCGCTACTCAGAGTCACGTAGTAGAGTTTACTGCACAATAATTGATAAGTTTAGTTTTATAAGATAGGTAATTTTTTAGGGTTAGAAGAGAGAATGAAGCGTGTGCCAAGATGCCGTGAGGTGTCTTGGCACATTTTTTTTGTCTGCCAGAACTAATGTCACCATGTCAGAAACCGACATGCGGTGTGATGGTGGAATCCAACTGGTAAAACTGAAACATTGAACAGCACATATGCGCAGAACATCTATCAGAACCGTAAGTTTACAGTCCGTTCCACTGCCGATGCAGTAGGTGATGTAGTGTTCATGCGTCTGGCTGAAATGTTTCTGAATAGAGGCTGTCCCGGCTTTTGTGAAAAAGTGGGGCCGGCCTCTTTTTTTTGTTTGTTAATTTTTTATGGATAAATAAACGGTTTTATGGATTAAATAACTTATTTGGGGTAAACGCCCTGAAAACTTATATAATATCATTGAAAATTTGAAATATTTTATATATTTGCGTTTGTCTTAGTAAAAATAAGATACTTTGTAACTTAGTTAACCTATCTAATACTTAAAAACAACACTATTTTATGAGAAAGAAGAGTGTTATGCATTTGAAAACGCAAAGCTTTCTACGTGTAAAGTTTGCTGCGTTGCTGCTTGCTCCGACATTCATCGCTTCGAATGCCGCAAGTGCGTATGAAACCGGTTTCTTACCATCGGGTGAAGTGTCTTCCATCAATCAGGAGAAAAGCATCAGTGGGGTAGTCCTCGACAACAATGGAGTGCCTGTTATTGGAGCCAATGTCTTGATTAAAGGTACAACAACAGGTACTATCACAGACGTGGAAGGAAAATTCTCGCTGAACAATGTCCCTGCCACTGCTACACTGGTTGTTTCGTATATGGGATACCACACTCGTGAGGTTTCGGCCAACCAGCCTTCTCCGCTGAAGGTTGTCTTGAAAGAAGACCAGCACGCACTGGATGAAGTCATCGTTATCGGTTACGGTACGATGAAGAAGAGCGACGTAACAGGTGCAATCTCTACCGTAAGCGAAGAAAAACTTTCCAAACAGCCTGTAGCGAATGTATCATCGGCTTTGCAAGGCCTTGCTACCGGTGTTTCGGTAACATCGAATTCTGGTTCACCGGGTAGTGCAGCTACTATCCGAATCCGAGGCGTCGGTACTGTGAACGATGCAGAACCTTTGTTTGTAGTGGATGGAATGCCGGTTACGGATATCAACTACCTCAGTACATCGG
>ENA-UEQH01000122-UEQH01000122.1-human-gut-metagenome-genome-assembly--contig:-NODE-122-length-45078-cov-9.749472_pt1 | contig 45078 bp, 64 predicted proteins | sample MGYA00242945_ERZ507943 | MGnify/ENA primary metagenome ERZ507943 (study PRJEB26167, sample SAMN06115418) | human gut metagenome | host: Homo sapiens | place: China:Hubei | collected 2015-03-06 | study... | reverse complement strand
TTGGGGCAGTTCTAATATAGTTTCGCATAACGAATTAGGAATAAGAGATATACACACGGTAAAGATTAGCACACCAATAAGATAAGGATTTCCGTTAAGCAACTCATAGAAAAACTCTATTGGATTAAATCTCATTATAAGCACTCTCCTTTGTAATAAAAAAATAATGGGCAGCTTTTAGACTGCCATTGTCACGCCTTGCGCCAATGGCACAGCGAAAATAGTTTGATAGAGGTTCTTAATCTGTAGGCTTATTATGTCACTGTCAACCATGTTAACCACCTCACTTTCTGTCTTTATTTGATTTAATAATAGCACATTTAAATGCAAACTGCAGTTTAAATAATTATCTTTCCTAAAACTCTTTATAATGAGCGAGCTTAGTGGTAGAATATAAATAGGTTCTTAATGTTGTAGGCCTGCTTTAATTTGAATGGAGGGCACAATGCAGGTTTTATTGAGTAGGATAATCGGTATATTGCGGGAAGTGAAAGATGAAGAAACGCTGGCTGTCATATACAGTTTTATCCTTGGACTTGTAGACGAAGATTGATTTTTTATTTGCTGCACTAATTTAAAAGGCATAGCAAAATCCCCCGTACCGCGGATGGTACGGGGGATTTTTTTATTTGCCGGTTATTTGCTTTTGGCCAGATTGTGAACGAAATCTTCAAATAAAGTTTTCATTTCGGGCGGCAGTTTGAGATATTCCAAAAATAGATTCTTGGTAAACTCATCATTTGTTTTCAGCAGCTTGCCAACTTGTAGCGCTAATTCTTCGTTGGTCGTGTTCCTGGCACGGAACATTTCACCTTCGCCTGCACGCAGCCAATCTTCATTGACATAGAATTCTCGACAGATGTCTTCTATTACTCTATCTGTAATTCCCTTGCCTTCCTTTTCATACTCGCTGACGGTACTAACTGCACGTCCTAGCTTTGCGCCGAACTCAGAAAGCGTTAGCTTAAATTGCTTTCTTACTAAGGATATTCGACTGTTTATCGTCTCCATATAATCACCTCGCTTTGCTATATATATTATAGATAATCGAAAGAAAAATAGCAAGGAAAATTTTTCGATTATCGAAAAAAAGATTGACAAAACGAAATGAGTGTAGTAGTATAATATACGTAAAGCGAATAAAAATTTCGATAAACAGAAAGGAGGGAAAGAGGATGTATAGCTTTAATGAGCTGAGCGAAAGCCAAAAGCTGACAGCAGAAGAAAAAAAGACCGCTAAACAAATTCTTGGTTTGCTTAACGGTCAGAATCAGGTAGCAGCAAAGCAGATGCTTAACTTCTGTAGCTACGTAATCGAATGTAATTCTAACGTTGCTGTTGTTTTTGAAGAAGAGCAAGCAGAAGCTTGATGTTGTTATCTGTAGAGATTATCCGGCACTGCTTTTCCTGGTCAATATAAAAAGCGCAGCCTGGACAATCAATTTTAATACCGGTAGCCATACCTCCGGTAATTGGACATTTTTTAGGCATTTCAATAAACATAATATCACCTCCGTTCTGTAATACCTATTATAGCACGGGAGAGATGGAAAGGGGCGAGAATAATGGAAGTAAAGCAAGAAGTATTCACTGAAAAGCGTGTAAAGCGCACGGCGGTTGATATGTCCAAACTTAAAGCGGACGGCCTTATGGTTGCGGCCGCATATATGCAGGGCTTGCAAGCTGCCGTAAGACTGTGCGAACAGCAACAACAGGTAGTCGGCCAGTAGGGCTGAAATAGAAACAAGCCCCGCGCCTAGCGTCGGCGCGGGCAGGAGGTGTGCTTTGAATAAGAACACTGACAAGGATATGCAGCGAATCATGGCGGCTGTCTGCTGCGACACGCTGGAAAAGAAAGCCAAAAAGGAAAAGCGCGCTGGCGTTATTGAACGCATGAATCAGCGTTACGAAACGGCAATGCGCTTTATGAAAAGGAGGAAATAGAAATGCTTGGAAACGTTCCTATTAAAACGGCCGCACGGCTCATGCAGAAAAGCGAGATGTTTGTGCGTATGGGCCTGCGTAGTGGCGCGTTACCGTTCGGCGTGGCTATTCACGCCAGCAGTAAAAAGAGTTGGGCTTATCACATCAGCCCGGCAAAGTTTGCCGCCTATATGGGTATTGAACCTGCTGACCTGGCGGCAGAGTGCGGAGGCATGAATGACTAAAAAGAAGAGAAAGTGTGCTGTGTGCGGCAAAGACTTGTCGCGCGCTAACTACTCTAAAGTGGTAGACAAGGAAAGCGGCCTGCTTGTTACCGTGTGCAGCGGCGGCGAGTGCTGGCGAAAGATTGTAATGAAAGGATGGGGAAAATGAGCAAGACTACTAAAGGTTTAGTAAAGGCTTTTATCATCACTGTTATTCTGCTTGCCGGTCTTATCTTTCTGACCGGTGGCAGCGCTGCAAAGCTGGCCATTAGAGCACATGTTTTTTTGTTCCCTAGTTATAAGCAAACGTTGGTTGCCTACACCGTAGGCGAAGGACAGACGCTGTGGGAGATTACCGGGCGCTACATGGACCAGCAGGACAAGTACCGTGATTGCCGTGAGCTTATGCACGATATAACCGAGTATAACAATCTGAACGGCGTGAAGTGGTTACAAGCGGGACAACAAATTGTTATTCCGTTGTATAAAGAAATCTAATTTTATTTTTTGAAAGGAGATTGATTTTATGAACAACGAATTCAAGCTGGCGATTAAAGATTTCGTCCGCAATGGCGGCGTAGTGCTTGCCGCTAACGATAGCAGAAACATTGTAGGTATCAGAGGTACTTGTGAGGAAATCAGCGAGAAGTTTATAAAAACGCTCGTCGATATGAGTGTGACTATCATCAAAAAGAACCCCGAAGATTTTGAAATTCTCGTAGCTGCTACTATGAGCCATTTGCTGGCGCTTGCGAAAATTGCTGAGAAAAAATACGACGCGCCGCAGCTCAGTGAAGATATGATTTATCGCGTCGCAATGACATTATGCGATAAAGACGCTGCTCGTTATGCAGCACTCTCTACAAAGCACATGTTAGAAGAAATGGAGGATGAGGTTTGATGAAGGGTAAACTGATTATGACAGTTGAGCAAGCCGCTGACCGCGTGGCGTGGGAACGCGTCCGCAATAGTGGTATCGGCGGCAGCGATATTGCCTGCATCATGGGACTTAATCCCTGGAAGAGCGCTTACGCACTCTACGCTGAAAAGCATGGCGATGTAGAAGCAGAGGACCTTTCCAATAATGAATTTGTTTATTGGGGCACGGTGCTTGAACAGGTGGTAGCTGACAGATTCTGCGAGCTGACCGGCAAGAAGGTTCGCAAATGCGGCACATTGCAGGATGAAAGCTATGAGTTCATGCTGGCGAACGTCGACCGCCTTGTGGTAGGCGAGAATGCAGGCTTGGAATGTAAGACTGCGAACGGCTTTAAGTCGAAAGATTGGGACGGCGACGAGCTGCCAGATTCTTATTATTGTCAGTGTCAATGGTACATGATGATTACCGGCTGCGAGAAGTGGTACATTGCCTGCTTAATTGGCGGCAACCATTTTGTATGGAAAGAAATTCCCCGCAACGATGAGTTTATTTCGGATATGAGAGCGCAAGCGATTATATTTTGGAATAACCTCCAGAGCAATATCCCGCCGGCGGTTGACGGCAGCGAAAGCACTGCCGCAACCATTGACAAAATGAATAAGGATAAGTTAGCGGTTGACAGTATCGCACTGCCTAGTGCAGCAGAACAATACATTAAGCGTATTGATGAGCTGACGGCAACGAAAAAGGTACTGGAAGAACAGCTAGGCCAGGCACAAAATGCCTTGAAGCTCATGCTTGACGGCAGCGAAAGCGGCGTGTTTATGGACAGAAAAGTCACCTATAAACAAACTGCTGCAAGAGTAACGCTGGACAGCAAGGCGCTGAAAAAGGACCTGCCGGACGTATACGAAAAGTATGCTAAGGTTGGCAAGCCTAGTATGAGGTTCACGTTAAAATGAGCCTTACAGAGCAGGAGAAATTAGGCGTTACCCTATTCCATAAAAGGAAGGAATTAGGGCTGCTGCAAGGTGATGTTGCTACAATGGTTGGCGTAGAAAAGCCGACTATCAGCTCATACGAATGCGGCGTAGTTAAAAATATTGCATTGCGTACACGCGTAAAATTGGCACAAGCATTGGACTTGTCGCTGGAAGAAATTTTATATGACAGTGAAAAAGATTGTTTGAAATTAAGGAGGTTAAAAGAATAATGGCAACAGTAAAAGGTATTACAAAAAGAACGGCAGCGCCTGCGGCCGCAAGCAAAGCACCTTCTGCATTAGGTGTGATGATTGGTTCTCAAAGCGTGCAGCAACGTTTTGAGAAGATGTTAGGTAAGAAAAGCGCAGGCTTTCTTTCCTCTTTGCTGACACTGACTAACAATAATAAATTGCTGGCCACGGCGAACCCGAAAACTATTCTGGCGGCGGCTGCGACTGCTGCAAGCCTGGACCTGCCCATTAACCCGTCTTTGGGTAAGGCATGGATAGTGCCTTACAAGGGCAGCGCACAATTCCAGATTGGTTATAAGGGCGTGATTGAGCTTGCAATGCGCACCGGCAAAATGAAGCATATCATTATGACGCCGGTGTACGAGGGCGAAATCAGAGATTGGAACAGATTCACCGAGGCGTATGCACCGGGCGAAAAAACTTCTGATAATATTGTAGGCTACTTTGCAAGATTTGAAACCATTAACGGCTTTAGTAAGACCGCATACTGGACTAAAGAAGAAGTCATTGCTCACGCTAAGCGCTTTAGCAAGGCTTTCAATAGTGGCCCGTGGCAGTCTGATTTTGATGCTATGGCTTGCAAAACCGTTCTTCTCTCTATCATGAAAACTTACGCGCCTATGTCCATTGAGATGCAGGAAGCGTTAGAGAGCGACGGGAAAGCCGCTGTGCTTAACGAAGAAACCGGCGAGGCTGAATATATCGACGTTGATGCAGAGAACGCTACAGAGCAAGCGCAGGAGCTTACAGAGGGCGGCAAGGTTGATACTGCTACCGGTGAAATCTTCACGGCAGAAGAAATTGAAGCAAGCATGAAATAATAAAAAAACATCGGGGACAAAATGTCCCGAAAAGCGGGGACAAAATGTCCCCCAACTTTGGGACAAAATGTCCCCTAAAAATTTGAAAGGGGTGGGACAAAATGTTGAATGTAAAAGCGACACCGTGCGAAAAAAGCAAAGCAATAGTTCTTGTAGGCGAAGGACACTTTGGCTACAGCAACAAATTTGCGGACGATTTAGAAGAAGCAAAGCCGGATGCTTTCGACTTATTCTTTGAGCTTATCAAGGGAGCTGTGGGACTTCATTTTATTTCTATGTATTCGCATAGAAAAAGCAATCCGAAACGCTGGTATAGATTTTTGAAGTTCTGCAAGAAGGACGGAAGAATCAAAGTATACCGGAAGAACAATAAAATGGTGTACGAAGTACCAACATACTTTGAGGAGTAAAACATGGCTGGCAGGTATTATTGGTTAAAGCTCAACGAAAACTTCTTTGAAAGTGATGTTGTTGAGTGGCTAGAGGACCAGGAAAACGGCGAAAAATACGTACTCTTGTACCTTAAACTGTGCTTGAAATCGCTGAAAACTGACGGCGTACTTGTACGGCAGGTCGGCAAAATGACTATTCAGCATACTGCTGAATCAATCGCTAAACAGACGCAATTTGATATTGAAATCGTCGAAAGTGCGCTTGCCTTGTTTGAACAAATTGGCCTTATAGAGAAGAACGATAAAGGCGAAAGCTACTTGCCGGAGGTTACAAACATGACTGGCAGTGGTAGTGCATCAGAATCAGCAACGAAGAAAAAGGCACAACGGCAAAATAAAAAGGGACAAAATGTCCCCGGAAAAAGGGACAAAATGTCCCCGGAAAAAGGGACAAAATGTCCGACAGAGATTAGAGATAAGAGTATAGAGTATAGAGATAAAGAAAAGGATGATTATCATCATCCTAAAAGAAATGACGATGACGAGGAAAAAACGCATACTGAAATTTTTGCCTTGTGGGAGAAAAACATGATGCCGCTTACTCCAATCGTCGGAGAAAAACTGCAAGCCTTGTTAGGTGAGGTTGGCGAAGCTGCCGTAGAGCAAGGAATACTAGCGGCGGTAGAGCACGGCGCTAGAAACTTTGCGTATGTGCAGACCGTAGCAAGAAACTACGTCAGCGGCAACAGCAAGAAGCAAGGCAAGGAATATACAGGCATGGACCTAGTGAACGAATTGTACGGAGGCGAAGAAGATGCTGCAACCGCAGAGAATAGCCCAAACGATTGTCAAACTGCAACAGGCAGGAAAACGGATGCCGCAGGATATACGGCCCGGCTTTGACCGCCTGGAGGAAGCGAAACGAATCTTGTCGGAAACGGTAAACCTTTGGGCAGGAATTTTTAATCAGCAAAATATAGGCCTTGACCGGTGGGAGAAAGCAGAGCAGATAGCGCTTACCTTGACCGCTGCGAACGGCCTTAACGTGAATATAATCAGCCCGGCGCTGATGCAGGCTGCTTTGAAGCAAGCGGAAGAAGCGCATGTGCAGGAGAATATCAACCGTTGCAACATGGAGAAGCTGGCCGACGGTAAGCCGCTAGCTGATAGGCTGAATGGTATGCTGCTCAAATGGACGGCGGCAAAATTGAAAGAACACCGGCTCATTATGCCGTATATGCCGCAGGATAAAGCAGTGTTTGAATACGGCCGGCAGATTGGCTTGAACGATAACGCTATTGACAATCAATTCCGTATCCTGCAATGCTACATGAACGACTTTACGTACAGTCGCAAGCATAATGAGCCTTGTAAAAGTAAGCTGCTGAAATGTGGCGATGTGCTTACTTTGGAGGTGCTGGCGTGAGGGATTGGACGGCGTGGATTGGCGCTAAATACGGCACGCTGACCGTTGAAAAGTATTTGGGCAACCAAGGAACCAGGAACACGTTCTTTTTAGTGCGGTGTGACTGCGGCAAAACAAAAAAAGTTATAACTGGCGACTTTCTGAAAGGCAAGGCAAAATCTTGCGGCTTACTGAAATGCAAACGCGCGGTTGCCAGTGCCAAGCTGTTGGATTTGCCCCGACCGCCTAAAGACGACGCGGACACGAATCGACAAACTGTTAGCGCAATAGAAGCACGCTTAAAGCCTAAATACTTCTGTAAGGCTGTTACGCCGGACTGCGTGATAAGCACTCTGCTGCACATCTGCTGTTGTGAGTGTGACAGACCTTGCAAGCGGTGTGAGAATACGCCGCAGAAGTGCGGAGCGAGAAGGAGAAAGTAATGCGAATTGGACTTGTTGATGTAGACGGGCACAACTTCCCGAATCTTGCGCTTATGAAACTAGCTACGTATCACAAACAGCGTGGAGATGAAGTTGAATGGGCGTTCCCGTTACTACCGTATGATAGAGTTTATATGGCGAAGGTATTTACTTTCACGCAAGACGATATAACAGCGTATCAAACAGATGATATTGTCAGAGGCGGTACAGGCTATGACCTGCAAAGCAAGTTGCCCGCAGATGTTGAAAATTGCTATCCCGATTATTCCATATACGAAATCACAGATACTGCGTATGGATATTTGACAAGAGGTTGCCCACGTGGCTGCCGCTTCTGCATCGTAGCAGAAAAAGAGGGCAAGCAAAGTAAGAAAGTGGCAAACCTTGAAAACTTCTGGCGAGGGCAGAAATACATTAAGCTTTTAGACCCGAATTTGTTGGCGTGCTCATACTGGGAAGAGCTTATGCAGCAGCTTATCGACAGCAAAGCGTGGGTAGACTTCACGCAGGGGCTGGATATAAGGCTTATGACTGCTAAAAAAGCTGATATGATACGGCAATGCAAAGTGAAGATGTTACATTTTGCATGGGATAATCCGGAAGACGAATTGGCTTTTGAGAAATTGAAAGAGTATCGCAAGGCATTTTCGCTGCCAGACGAGAAATGCAAAGTTTATGTGCTGACCAACTTTAATAGCACTCACAAACAAGATTTAGAGCGCGTTTATAGACTGCGGGATATTGGTTATGATCCGTTTGTGATGGTGTATGAGAAGTGGAACGCACCGAAAGAAACACGGCGTTTGCAACGGTGGTGTAATAATAAAATTATATTTAGAGCAGAACCGGAATTTGCGAAATACCATTGAAGGAGGTTGAAGAATATGGAACAACAAGAAAAACTGATTAAGGCTGTTAACGCAGAACTTGAAAACTGGCTGCTTAGCGGCGATGTTGATTATCTGCATAAGGCTATGGCTGTTATTCGCTCAAAGATTGAGGAGGACGGGGTTGAGGATTTGGTAAGAATCAAGGTTGCTCCAGGCAATGGAGTTAGAGTAGCTAAGGCAGTCTGGAACAAAGAGAATGGCAAAGTGTATTGCGACTGCTGTAAGGAATCGACATTAAGATACTATAATTTTTGCCCCAATTGTGGTTGCTATCTCCTTCGGGATGAAAATTAAGAAAGGAGTGATAACATGGCTAAAAATCTTATCCCGGAAGTAGCAAAGATGTTGGGCGTGGAGCTGGGCGAAGAATTTAAGGTGAAAGGCTATGACGAATTGGTCTATAGATTAACTAACGATGGATTAAAATTAACCCATGATAGCGGTATTGAACTAGCTGACGTATCTGCTAAGGTAGCCTTTGCTGCCTTACTGAATGGCAAGGACGAAATCGTTAAACTGCCGTGGAAGCCGAAGAAAGGTGAAAAATACTGGGGGTTTTGGTACTCGTCAGTAAATGACGCATGGCTTGTGCTTTTGTACACTTGGGCTAACAATCCCGCAGATCTTGCACTCTACAAAGTAGGCTGGGTATACCGCACAGAAAAAGAAGCCAAAGCAGCCTTGCCTGCCGTGGCTAAAGAGTTAGGCGTGGAGTATAAGTTGTAACATGACTATAATTCCAATCACATTAAAGCAAGCGAATTCTTTTGTAACGGATAACCATAGGCATCATGGCAAGACGGCTGGTTGTAAATTTGCACTAGGGTTAATCAACGCTAAAGAGTTTGCCGGCGTTGCAATCTGCGGCCGTCCAATCAGCAGATTTTTAGATGATGGGTTAACGTTAGAAGTTAATCGTCTGTGTACGGATGGCACGCGCAATGCCTGCTCCATGCTTTATGCAGCTTGTGTAAGAGTTGCTAGGGACATGGGATATAAAAGGGTTATTACATACACTCTTGCAAGCGAAACAGGAGCGAGCTTAAAAGCCAGCAATTTTGTCGACGATGGTATTGCTGGCGGCACGATGTGGACAGGCAAGCGTAGCGGTAGAGATAACGGTGTTCCGCAAGAAATGAAACGTCGGTGGGTATACCGGTTATAAGAGAAAACTGCAACATGTTGCAAAAATCTCTTGTAAAAGTTGAGGTGAGATTTATGAAAAGAACCATTGGCAATAAACTTAATGACTACAAACATTTGAAACCGCCAGGAAGTGAATTCTTGCCACGTTTAGTAATGATTAGACGTGCCGTAAATGTTGTTTTTAGAAGAGATAGATATGCGTGGCTCAGTTTAAAAAAATTGTTTGTGCAAAGAATGAAAGCAAAGCACCCGGAAGCCGTCAAAAAATGGCCGAAAAATCGTAGACAGTAAGGAGGCAAAAAATGATTAAATATTACGATATAGAAGCTTTAAGTAACAGAGTTAGATATGCAATTCGCGGAACGTATTTGTTCGGCGAAGACCAAATAGTCGTAGAATACGTTATGTATATAAATGGCAGTATTTTTGGTAATGAAATTCTGCAATCTTTTACCAATGATGTGCCGGATTTTATAGACGACGCTTACATTTGTGTCAAAGGAGATTTAGAAATTGACATAGATGAGGAGTTCGGCAATGTTGAAGAAATTCGCGTCTTTAACAGCAATGGTAAAATAGTGTTCTGCTGCTATGATGCGGAGGTTTTACAGCAATACCTTGTAGGTGTTGAATTTGTCGGAGTTGAAAATCGGGGGTGAGGAAATGACAAATGAAAAATTAAACGTCCTGCTGTTCGCTTTCCGCTATGCCGTGCATAGAATCCCGACGCAGAGTCTGGCGGCTATCCAAAGTGAATTGGTGGAGAATCTCCATGAAATGCCGGATTGGATGTTGGAACAAATGGAACGCGACATTGACTGGAATTTTCAGTTAATGGAGATGCGCAGAGGCAAAGACGGCAAGGTTAAGTTTGATGATGACTGCGAATTTCAGCGGCCGATATTGGAAGCAGTTAAAGAGGAAAGGGAAGTGAGAAAATGAGATATTGTGTAACCTGGAAGAGTATCGCGTTTCCGGATATGGACTTGCAAACCTGCGTTGAGGCTGATAACGCTGATGCAGCGCAGGTTAAGGCAAAAGCGGAAGCGCCAGAAGATTTTAAGGATGTCTATTATGTTGACTATGTACAGGAGGTACAGAAAAAATGAGTAAAGGTTTAAGCAAATTTATGTATAGCCAGCTTGACGAATTGGAGGCGCTGTTCAAGAAAAAGCATGAGCAGTATTCTTCCGGCGCAGATGAGCTTGCCAATTTCCGCCGCGGCGCGCTGCTGAACGGACGCACGGACGATGCAGAGGGAATGTTTGAGGAACTGAAAGCGTATGCGGCAAAGCATATCGCTTTTGTTTATACTCACGATATTCATGGCGAGAAAATCACCGAAAGTCTGAAAGATATTACCGTATATAGTCTGATTGGCTTATACATGGTGGAGCTGGCGAAGGCAGAGGACGAAGAAACATATAGCCTGGGGCTGCGCCACCTTGACGATGTTTTCATTACAGCAACGGCTGAAAATTATCATAGGGGCCATGAATTGGGAAATGTTATTAAACCTGCTTTTGCAGTACGTGAGAGTAAAGAGGACACAGAAAAATGAATTTAACATTTACGATTCCAGGCGAACCGACGGCGCAGGGACGGCCTCGATTTTCTACTCATGGCGGATTTGTGAAAGCATACGACCCGGAGAAAAGCCGCAACTATAAAGCGTATGTCAAACTGCTTGCTAGTGAAGCAATGCAAAGAATAGGGCTGACGCTCACGGAATTGCCCCTGGGCGTTGAGATAATAGCTGACGTGGGTATTCCTGCCAGCAAGTCAAAAAAATTCAAGGAGCAGGCTTTAAACGGCTTGCAACTGCCGATTAAAAAACCCGATGTTGACAACGTTGCGAAAATTATTCTTGATTCTATATCTGGCATTGTCTATAAGGATGATAAACAGATTGTTAAACTTACAGTTTCTAAAAAATATAGTGACATACCAAAAGTTGAGGTGAAAATTTATAATGTTGAATAATTGTTTAATACTCGGGTGGGTAAAATTTGAACCTACGGTGCAAGTTATGAAGAACGGCAAAGAGGTATGTAACCTTGAAATTCAGTGTTCCAGAACGTACCTTGATAAGGACGGCAAAAAGATTTATGACTACATTTCCTGCCGCTGCTTTATCCCAGGACTGATTAAATATATCAGCAACTACATCACAAAAGGCACGCAAGTTATTGTCGGCGGCCGCTTCCAGACTGATTTATACGTGGATAGGAATGGCAAGAACTCTAAAGCAAGCTATTTACTGCTGGAACATTTGGAAAGCGTAAAGATTGCGCAAACCACTACGCCTTATCCCACCAAAGCGGAACAGAAAGACCCGCTCGATGATGTGGACTGGTAAAGAAAATGGATTACGCAGAAGCAGCAGACTATGCAGAGAGTTTGCTCTTTGCTAAAAATGCAATAGGTAAAGCGGTTGTTTCTACCAGAATGCAGCAGAGGGCGGAACGCTTGGAATTTGATATGAGGACCGGCGGCGATTCTACGGCACGCCTTGCGATTCAAGCAGTAACGCCACTTGCTGCGGTTCGGTGTATTTATCTTGGGCAGGCGTTTTTGGTTTACCAGCCGGAAAAATGGCTGGATGTTATGGAACGTTCGCTTCTTCTGTTTCGGCAGCGGTTTGGTGACAAGTCTTATAAGGCGATTCAACATCGGTACGTATACCATTGGACGGTCCGCAAAATTTCCGTAATTGATGAGATTAGCCCGCAAGTGTATGCGCTTCGCCGCCGCTCGTTCATTGACGGCTTGCTCATGCTGGCGATTCAAGAAGGATTGATTCGGATTGATATAAACGCGAACAGTTTTCAAAAGGCCAGGGCGGAACAGAAGAAAGAAGGCTAAAGGCAGGCGCTGCCGCTTCCAAACATTAAGAAAATGCTTGCTATTGGTTGGGCGTTACGCTATAATAGCCTTGTCGATAAGTGTAAGCGCCTTTCAAGTATTGCGCTTGTCGGTCCAGCTCTAAAGGCGTAAAGCTGGCACGGATTGAAATATTGTTGATTTTCTTTATGAAATCGCACCAAAAAGAAAAGCCCGGCGTTGCCGGGCTTTTTGTTTTTCGCTTCCCTAAAGTATGCGCCACACGCGCAGAAAAGGGCCGCCACGCATTCCAATCATGGCAGCCCTAGGATTATACCTGCAAAACTTTTCAGTTCCCAAAATATATAGCCTGCTCGCGTTTGCAGGATACAGAAAAGCCCCGGGGCGTTTGCCTCGGGGCTTGTTTTTTATAAGCGTGCATCTATCTTGTCCAGTATTGCAAGGCAAGCATACCAGGAATTGCTTGCCTGGGTATGCAGTGCGGCCTTTTCGCTTTTGCGCGGGTCGCGCTTCCAGTACGGGGCATAGTATTCGCTTGCTTCTATGTTTGAACAAGCGCAACCATAGAAGCATCTTGCTCGCTCGGCCATTACGCGCAACTTTTTTAATTGCTGTATTCGCATATTTCTTCCTTTCGTAATAGCCCGGCTTTCGCCGGGCGGGTGATTCGGGGTTACAGTTCGACAACTTCCAGATATGCGCGGCGGCGGTCGCTGTCGATGATGTAGGGGCGGCAGCCGTTGCCGTCGTACTGATTGATTACGTCGCCTTGTTTAAAGCCGTCATAATCAATCACCGGACAACCTGCGTCATCAGCGTAAACGCTAGCGCCTTCCGGCAGCATCAAGTAAACGCGGTCGCTCGCTTCGCTGTAAGCGGCGGGGGCCAGGGTGTAGCTTTCGTTGTAGCCGCACTTCTGGTAGTCACGCCAGCCAGGGAGAAGAACGCGGGGCGCTTCCTCGTCATAACCAACGGTTTCGTATTGGTCGGATTCGGCCAGGTACACCATGACGGGGTAAAGCTTAACGGTTTCGCCTTTGATAAGCTCGCCGCTTTCCGTGCAGGCGGTCGCTTCCCAATATTCGCCGTTCCAGTCGCTTTCAAAAGCGGCGTAGCGCTGGCCGTCCTCGTCGGCTACAACAAATTCGGCGTGATATACATTATTTCTGATTTCCTTTAACATGATTTGATTCCTCCTAAAAAATCGCTTCTGCCTTTTAATATTCTACACCGGCGGCGGCTTTCCTGCCGGTGTAGTGGGTTGAATAGTTTAAGTTGCTGGTTCAGCGTTCTAAATAAAAATTGCTTACGCTGTTTCCGTATACTTCCGCTTTATACATGCGGTCGGGGTTGCCGGTGAAGAACCAGCAAACAAAGAACACTTTCGCCCCGTAAATTGCAACGCTGCAATTATTCGCAAGGTCAATAATAAGATTATGATTATTACGACACACGCCGTCAAGCTGATAAAATTTCTTTCGCTTCACTTTAAAGCCTCCTTCTCCTTTTAATAAGCGTTTACCTTCCAGTCGTTCCAGTCGTCAAAGGTGACAACCGAAAGCATCCTGCGCAAAATACAGATGTTTTCTTGATAGGCTGCCTGCTGCTTTTTCAGCATCTGCCAGGCGGCGGCCGCCGCTTCCGCGTCGCTGATGATTTCGGCCGGGCTTTTTCCGCTGGCCTGCTTTTCCAGGCGCTGCAGCTCGTCCCGCATGTAGTCACCGTTTAAAATGCGGTTGTTCCAATCACCGCCGGGGCGGTCCCACGGGCCAACCGTGAAGCTTGTATGAACGTGCTCGCGCTTGTCAATGTCATAACTGATTGTTGTTATATCGTAGGTGACAGAGTAGCCGGCGGCGCGGACGGCGTCGCGGATAGGCTGCAGCCGTGCGCTTTTCTCGCGCGTTTCCGCCTTGAAAATATCGGTATATGCGATATAGCAGCGACAAACGGCCTGCGCTTCTGCGTTTACCGCTTCTGCCGCGAAAAATTCGGCGGCGAAATGGTTGGCCAGGTCGGCCACGGTCTGCGCCGGTGTAATACGTGCCACGTGTTCGCGGTATAAACGCCAGCATAACGCGCGGCGCGGTTCTACCGCTGCCAGGCTCGTTTCTATAGCTTTCGCTAATAATTCGACTTTATTCATTGTTTATGTCCTCCCTTTTAAATTTTCAAGGTTCATTTTTTGGCCTGCCTCATCAGTACCGGGGCGGCCGGTCCCCGGTATACGCCGCGCGGGGCGGCGTTTCGGCTATTGTAATAAAGGCGTTTCCGGGCGGTATTTCAAAAACTCGCTGCCGTGCAGGTCGCGGATTTGGTCCATGCTCAACGTGCGGCGGACCTTCTTCACCCACTCCCCGGCGTGCCAATACCATAATTTTTTCTTGCTGGCCCATCTGCAGCCCGCTTCTTTCAAAACGTCCTTGACGGCTTTCGTTTCGCCGCCAATCCATAACCAATTACCGCAAATCTCGATTTCAAGGCCTTTCAAGCCCATGAGCACGGCCAGAATTTCGGTAAATTCTGCTTGTTCTGCCAGGATTTCGGCGGCGGTCTTGTACGTGCCGTCCGCTTTTTTGTTGCGCTGCCACTCCTGGCGGCTCTCGCTTTCGGCAAGTTCAGCGGCGCGCTTGTCGTGCGCTGCGCTCATTGCCTTAAATTCGGCGGCGCTGCCGCCTTTGTCGGGGTGGCAACTCATGCAGGCTTTTTTAAATGCCTTCTTTAATTCCTCGATTGTTTCGCAAGCGGCAAAAATCTTTTTCCAGTCCACTTTCTTTTCCTCCTTTTTCGGTTCCGGGTTGTATTTTTGTTTCAGTTCGTCGAATTTCTCGCGGCTGACTTTCGCAATCAGTTTTACAAAACGGCGGCTGCTGTCCCATGTATCATAGATAACGCCGTTAACAACGGCTACGGCGTGCTTTGCTACAAAAACAACGTAGCTAGCGCCGGTATCGCAATGCTTTGTAAAGCTGTTGACTGTTTCGCGGCTGGCGGCTTTAACCTCTATACCTAAATCAGCCAGGGCGGCGGTGATGTTCTTGACGGTGTTCCATGCAGCGCCGCTTTCAAATACCTTTGTTTCAAGCAGCTTTTTAGCTTGCTGATAGGTAAGCGGGGTAGCGGTACAGATTGCGCGAATGGAACAATCACCGATATTCTTGTTTTCGGGGTTAGCGTTATACTTTTCAAAAGTCATTTTCTTATTCTCTCCTTTCGGCTGGGCGCGGGCTTTGAACCGCCGCCGGCAGCTTTACAAGGGCTTTCGCCCTTGTCATCAGCTTACAGCAGATAAACGATGTTGGTTGCGTACTGATAAATTTCCTGTTGTGCCTCGCTTAATGCCGGGTAGCGGTTCATGAGCTGAGCAACTTTCATAAGTTGTTTGATACGCAGATTTTTAATTTTCATTTTTTCGTCCTCCTTAATATTTGTAAACGGTTGCTTCACCGGTAACATCAAAAAAGACATTGTAGAAATGGCCTTTGATTACCGTGTAGAGTGCTTCGACGTGCCCCGGGAATTCGTCAAAGTCGCGGGTGTGCAAAATTGTAATGTCTTTTAAATTCGGCTGAAAGCCGTATTCGCGGAAAAGCGCCAGCTGAACCATTTTAGCGTTTTGAGTTTGTTCCATGCGTTTGGTCATTTTTTGTTCCTCCTTGGATGTATACCGTTATTCGGTATCTGTATCTTGATTACAGTTATATTATAATGTCGTTGATTATGCTTGTCAATACCTTTTTTGATTATTTTTTATTTTTTTTGGTGACAATCACACCGCTATGCGGTATAATGTAGACAACAAATAATGGAGGTGTAAAACATGGATAACAGTAAAGCTATAATCAAGGGGTTAATTGCTATGCGCTGCATGAGTTCGCAGGCATTGGCTGACGGCCTGGGGATGACGGTCCCCGCCGTGCGGAACAAATTGAGCCGTAACAGCTGGGCTATTAATGATTTGGTTAAGCTGGCGCAGGCCTGCGGCGTTCGGCTGGCGTTTGTCGATGATATGGGGCGCGCCGTTTTGACGTTCCCAGCGCCGCCAGCAGATGACGGCAGCAGCCCCGCAGATTAAAACAACATTATAAGAGGATAGCAACGGCCGCACGCTGGCAGATGTTCAGCGTGCGGCCGTTCTTTTTTATTTAACAACATTTATTATAGATTGAGGACGTTCACAAAGATTTAAAAAAGTATCATTGACTTAATAGCATTTTTTAAGGCATATAATTTATAGCAAGATAATAAATATAATTTAATTGATGATTGACAGATGGATTCTGTTAATCATTTTTTTATTGTCTTTTTCTGGTAAATAATGATTATCTTTTCAATATGTATTGTTAATGTATTGTTTACTGATTGTCATTATTGATAATATTAATTGTATATACAGTTACATAGTTTGTAACGAGAATGTGACGGAAATGTTTAAGATTAAAAGTTTATTAAGTAACACAAATACACCAACAAGAGGCAGGCCGCCGGCAATAGTCACCCAGCCGCAGACGCTGGAGGAATGTGCGGCGTTGCTCAAACAGCAGGGCGCAGCTGTAGCCGTGCTGGCCGTGCAGGACCTGCAGGCCTATTGGCTCAAGATAATGTCAGACAACAAGGCCAGCAACAAGGATAAGCTAGCCGCGTCAAAGCTATATGCTGATAGTATAGGCGCGTTTGACAAGCAGACGCACGCTAACAAGGGCCCGGCTGTGTATCATTGGGGCGCGGCAGATGATGCAGTGATAATAAACGATTGTTCGGAAGATGCTACCCAAACATAAACATAGATAGAGCTTTTAACATAATCCTTATTATCGGACGTAAAAAATATCCTGCTGCTGCGGCTGTGCTGATGATTCCAGATGTTGGCGGCAGGCGTTCACCTGGCATATGCTGCGGCCGTTCCTGCGTGGCTCATACGGCAGGCCTACCACGTTTTTGTTTTTGGTTGGGCGTTGGTTCTGGCTTTTGTTTGGCGGCGTTGGTGATTTCCCTGGCTTTTCGCAAAATCTGAAATTGATTGTTGCCTTTTCCGCTGGCGTTGAGTGGGGGTGGGTCCCCAAAAATTCGCAGCCGCCGGGGGAGGTAAATACCAAAAATTACCAAAACGAATTTTTCAAGGGGGTAAACATGGAAAACATAATAGAGATACCATATACTCCGCGTCCTGCATGGGCGAAGGTTCTGCATAAGGAATTAAGCAGACACCGCTTTGCGGTAATCGTAGCACACCGCCGTTTTGGCAAAACCATTGGAATGGTCAATCACCTTATAAGGGATGCTTTGCAGAGCGACTTAATCAGCCCGCAGTATGCTTTGGTAGGCCCGTTCAGCGCACAGATGGAAATTATCGCGTGGGGACCATTGAAGTATTACACAAGCGTCATAGAAGGCATCAAGGTGAATGAAACAAAGAAGTATGTTGAATTCCCTAGTAAGATACCTGGAGCGCAGGGAGCAAGGATATATATCGTTGGTGCAAATAATCCGGACGCGTTGCGTGGTACATATTGGGACGGCGTAATACTTGACGAATATTCGGATATGAAGCCGGAGATGTGGACGCAGATAATCCGACCTGCGATAGAGAACGGCGACAGAAAAGGCTATTGCTATTTCATTGGTACACCCAAGGGGCAGAACAACTTCTATGAGATGTACAAGAAGGCCAAGACGAACAAGCGTTATTTTGCGTATTTGTCGAACGTGTACGATAGCGGCATTATAGACGCAAAGAGTATCGAAGAATTAAAAGAGGATATGCCGGAGGTAGAATTCAGACAAGAGTATTTGTGTGACTTTAGCGTATCGGCAATCAACGAGCTTTTCAGTCTGGAAGAACTAGATAAGGCTTTTAATAGAGAGCTGACGGAAAAGGATATTCCGTATGATATGCCGCTTATCCAGGGGGCAGATATAGCGCGTTTTGGTGATGACAGGACGTGCATATGGCAGCGCAAGGGACTAATGGTGTACCCAAGGCCGAGAGTTTATAAGAAACTGAACACGATGCAGACGGCAGATTATATTGCTTTGGCAATGGATGAAAATAAAGCAGATATGACCTTTATAGACGTTGGCAACATGGGCGCCGGCGTAGTCGACAGATTGAAGCAGATGGGCTATAGAGCTTTACGAGAGATACCGTTCCAGGGAGCGGCTATTGAGAATAAGCGATATGAGAACATCAGAGCAGAGATGTATTTTAAGTTAAAAGAGTGGATAGAGGCTGGGGGAGCTTTGCCGGAAGAACCGGGACTAAGAGAAGAACTGGCAGTTATTCACTATAAGTATTCCAAGAATGGGCGTTTGATGTTAACGCCTAAAGAGGAAATAAAAGAAAAACTAGGACGTTCACCGGACCTTGCAGACGGCCTAGTATTAACCTTTGCAAGGAATGTTCCATTAAGGCAGTTAGGGCTTGACGATAGAAAGCCTAAGAAATTAATGTGCAACACAGAGTATTCGATTATGGAGGTAGTGTAAATGGGTGGCATTGCAAAATTATTCGGTGGCGGTAATATGCCGACTATTGAGAAGGTGGACCCGGCACCGACTACCGTTGCGACAAGCAGTGAAGTTGCGGCCGGCAGCGACAGTAACAAGAAGAAGCGTAAGGGCTTTGCATCTACGCAGACAAGCACTATTGCTAGTGGCGGCGAAGGCGGCCGTAATACTTTAGGTTAAGAGGTAACAGCTTATGAACTTTCAAACGATAGCGGCGAGCAAGCCACAGGGAACACTTCCTAGTGACGGGGTGCCGCTGAAAAAGAACTTGCCAGACCGCCAACGTTTGGTGCGTAAGCTCAAAAGCATGTACGAGGATAGGCGAGATTGGGAGGACAGGTGGAAAGAGATAAGAGATTATCAGCTTCCGTTTGTCGGTGAGTTTGACAATACGGCAGACAAGACCAACCCTGCACGCAGACGTGACTTAAAGATTGTGCATGGCGTAGCGTGGAGAGCGGCGCAGGTATTTGCCGCCGGCGTTATGAGCGGACTTACACCGCCGAGCCGTCAGTGGTTCAGATTCGCATACAGACGGCCGGAGCTGAATACGAATGTTGAGGCTATGAAGGTGCTTGACACAAGACAAGAGATTGTATCGAGTGTGCTTGCAAAGAGCAACTTTTACAACAGCATCCATACTGTGTATTTGGAACTGCCTTTTGGACAGTGCCCAATGGCTATATTCTACGATCCGGAAAATGGCGTGCGATTTCAGACTATGACAATCGGCACATACGCACTTGAAGCGGACGGCTTTGGCAAGGTGACTACTTTTGCAAGAAAGTATGATATGACATTGCAGCAGTTAGCAGACTGCTTCGGGGCAGATGCTTTGCCCGACAATCTGAAAGGACTGCTAGACAATCAGACTAATCTTAGCAAGAAGTATAAGGTTTGCTGGATGGTAGAACCTAACAACGATAAACTTCCAGGGCATATAGATAAACTGAATATGCCGTATAGAAGTGTGTATTGGTTGGAAAAGTCAGAGAGTGACGAATACTTGTATGTTGGCGGCTTTGAAGAAGAAGCAGTACCGGTAGCGCGTTATCTTGTCAGCGGCAATGAGGCATACGCAAGAGGTCCTGCGTGGTTTGCAGAAGGCGACAGTAAAATGCTGCAACTGCTGAAAAAAGATTATCTCACAGCAATAGAGTTAAAGATAAAGCCGCCGATGCAAGGCAGTCCAAGCCTTATGAATAACGGCGGTATTAACTTGATGCCTGGCGGTCTAACAGCCGTAGATGACCAGACGCAAGATATGGTTAAGCCTTTGTTCGCGGTTGACCTTGACTTGAAGGACGCGCAGGAAGAAATTATTCGCGTTGAGGATGCTATAAAGAGAGCATACAGTGCTGATTTGTTCTTGATGTTAGATAACCTTGATAATAGCCGCATGACTGCTAGAGAGGTTATGGAGAGAACGCAGGAAAAACTGCAACAGCTAGGCCCGGTGGTTGAGCGATTGCAGGATGAATTCTTAACACTGATTCTTCAACGCGTGTATAACATCATTGACAGAAGCGGTGGATTCCCACCGGTACCGGAAGAACTACAAGACATTTTGAGTGAAGAGGATGTAGAAGTGGACTATATTTCACCTTTGGCGCAGGCGCAGAAGATGAGCGGACTTGTGAATATCGAACAGGCGATAGCACAAACCGGACAGATGGCGCAAGTATGGCCAGAAGTTACGAAGAAGATTAACCCGTTGGGTGCTATTACAAAATACTTTGAAATGCTTGGCGTGCCTGCGATGGCATTGCGCAGTGATGAAGAAGTACAAGAAATGCTCAAACAAGAGCAGCAGGAAATGCAACGGCAGCAGGAAATGCAGGAAGGCTTGGCAATGGCACAGGCTGCGGCTCCTGCGGCAGAGGCGGCCAAAAATCTTACTGCGGCGGCGAATGATTCCAATCCGGCTATTACAAGCTGGCTAGGCGTGCCGGGAGGTTGGGAATAATGAGCGAGCAGTTTAAATATAAATCCAATACCGGCGAGGATAGAAAGCAAGCACTGCTGACAGAGTACATGGTAAGAGAGCAGGCAAGAAGGGATAAAGAGGCCCTACTTGACCTGCTGGGGAGTGAAAGCGGACGCTGGTTCTTGATGCGTATGCTTGATGTGACCAAAGTAAACTCTATGTGCTTTACCGGCAACAGCAAGACTTTCTATAACGAAGGCCGCCGCGACGTAGGCTTAGGCATTATCAAAAGCATTTTAGCACTTGGGCTGCAAGGCATAGAGCTAAAGCAGCAGGCTGAAATGGAGTATGCAGAATTCCAACTAAAGCTACAAGAGCTGGCAGTGGAATATGTAGATAACAACAAGGAGGAATAACTAATGGGCGAGAACGGCGAAAACACAGTTGTAAACGGCGAAGGCGCACAGCAGCAACCCGATACCGCAGCGCAACAGCAGCAAACAGAATCGACTACTAATGCAACTAATAATACAAGTGCTTCCGGCACTATTGCAGGGAACGGAAGTAATGGGCAAGGCGCACAGCAGCAACCAGGCACAGTGAATTATGACTTTGCAGGAGTAGAGATGCCAGAAGGCTATGAGCTTAGTGCTGATGAGCAAGGGCGCTTTGTAGATGTCATTAAGGGTATGAACCTTAGCAATGACCAGGCAAGAGCACTTGCAAAGTACGGCACAGAGTATGCAAGCCGTGTAGTGCAAGGCGTAGAACAGCTCCGTGCGCAAGAAATTGCTAAATGGGGTGACGAAGCTAAAACAGCACTGGGCGCAGACTTGGGCAAAGTACAGGGTCTTTGTGATACTGCCTGCCGCAAATTGGAGACAATGTATCCGGGCTTGAACGTGCGTGAAGCACTGGAAATCACCGGCGCAGGCAATCAAATTGCTATCGTGAGAGCATTTGCTAAACTTGGTGAATTGCTTGGTGAGGACCCAGGAATGACCGCACAAAACGGCGCACAAGGATTGAACGCTGCACAAGGTATGGCAGCAAACATGTACCCGAAAACCGACTGGAGCAGGTACAAATAATCTTTAATTTTTAATTAAAAAACAGGAAGGATGATGAAATTATGACTACTATTGGTTACTCCCAAACTATGAGTGACTTACGCAAGTATTTAACTCCGCAAGGCGCTATTGACCGCGTTATGGAAGTGCTTAACGAATCTAATCCGATTATGGAAGATATTAAGTGGATGGAAGGCGATTTGCCGATTGGTACTAAAACTACTATTCGTGCAAGCCTGCCTTCTCCGTCTATCCGCCGTATTAACCGCGGTACTTCTCCGACTAAAGGCACTGTAAAGCAGCGCATTGATGTATGCATGCACTTGGAGGACCGTTCCTGCGTGGACGTTGAATTGCTTTCCGGTAAACCGAATCCGCAGGCTTTCCGTATGGCAGAGGACGATGCACACGTAGAAGGCATGGGCCAATACGTCGCACGTCAATTCTTGTACGGCAACTTGGACGAAGACCCGGACACTTTCAATGGTATTGCGGTACGCTACAATACTTTGACCGACGGCGGCAAAGGCACCCCAGGACACCAGGTAATTCCTGCTGGCACTGCTGGTACTAACACTAATGCTTCTATCTACTTTGTAGACTGGGGCGATCGCCGTGTAATGGGTGTATATCCTAAAGGCACCCAGGCGGGCTTGAAAACTGAGGACTTAGGTGAAAGCGACGTTTACGATGAGAACAACAAGCCGTTCCGCGCATTGCAAACCTTATACTCTTGGAAGTGTGGCTTGGCAGTGCAGAACGTTCGTTCTATTGTTCGTGTGTGCAACATCGACATTACCAAACTGAACGCTTTGACTGACAGCGCACAACGTGAGCTGATGAATAAATTCATCTTTGCAAAGAACCGTTTGCAAGACCCGAAGGCACCCGTTGCGTATGTATCTGACAGCGTATACTCTTGGCTGGAGTGCTATCTGAACAACAAGAACAATGTTCATGTTACCCGTCAAGATTTTATGGGCGCGCCGCCTAAACTGTACCTTGCAGGTATTCAGATTAAGAAACTTGACTGCCAAAGCGAAACCGAAGCGGCAGTACAATAACCGGAAGGAGTGAATAACAATGATTTTTGACCAGCAAAATATGTACATGGATAATTCCTTGACCAGCAATGTAATTGCGAACATTGGCGGCGGTGATGCTGCTGACCCGTTGTTTCTTGTTATCGCTGCGCCGACCGCCTTAGCTGGCAGCGGCACTATCACTGCGGCGCTGGAAACTTCCGACGGCGAAGATTTTGGCACTAAAACCGTTGTTGCAACTTATACCCTTGCTGCCAGCAAGAAGGGTGTCTTGGTTGCGGCAAAACTGCCGTATGGCATGAAGGCTTTTTCCAGACTGACTGTTACCGGCGCAAGCGGCGGCAAACTGACTGCTGGCTTGACTGAAACTGTTCCGAACTGGCCGGGCTGATTTAGTACTTTAAGGGGATGGCGATAAGCTCTTCCCTTTTTTAATAATCAAGGAGGAATAGTTAAAAATGCTTAACATTACCGATGTATGTAATATGGCACTGGCTCATATCGCCAAAGGCCGTATAAGCAATATAGATGAGCAGTCGGAACAGGGCAGACAATGCAAGTTGTTTTACGATAGCACACGTAAAGAGCTATTAAGGAGCTACACTTGGGGATTTGCAAAGCGCGTAAGCAAGCTTGCAGAGCTTAGTATTGAATCTCCGTACTGGTCCCATGTTTACGCTTACCCCGAAAAGTGCCTTGCTGTGCGCAAGATATTTGACGCTGACACCGGCGCAATGATAAGGGCAGGCGAACAGCAGCAGGAAGAGTGGGACTTATATATGGCAAGTGACAACGTGCTTGGTATAGGCTGCAATATCCCTGCTGCGTGGCTTGAATATACCTATGATGTTGACGACGTGGAAATGTTTTCAAGTGATTTTTTGAGCGCGTTTACTCATATGTTGGCGTTTAATATCTGCGTACAACTGACCGGCAACAGCGGCTTGCAGCAGACACAGTATCAGCTTGCAATGGCAGCATTACAAAAAGCAAAGTATACCACGGCAAGCGAGAAAAAAGAATTGCCGGACTATCCGAGTAAATACTTTGACGGGAGGGCGTAATTATGGCTAGTGGGTTGACACCTTATTATTTATTGCAGCCTGCGTTTACCGGCGGCGAAATCAGCGCCGAAGTTGCCAACCGCGTCGATTTAGATAAGTACCAGCTTGCGGTACTGCAAGCCTATAACTGCCTTATCAAGCCGCACGGCCCTATTTATCGCAGACCGGGCATGAAGTATATGGCGCGAACAAAATATAGCGATAAAGCGTGTATCCTGGTACCATTCAACGGCGCAGATAGCACTGACTATCTTTTGGAGATTGGCGAGAAATATATAAGAGTGCATAAGAACGGACTTTATATAAACATAGAAGTTGTAACGCCGTACACGGCAGATATGTTACAAGATTTGAGATTTGTTCAAAGTGCAGATACTATGTTTATCGCCAGCGGCAAATATCCCGTAAAACAGCTTGCAAGATATTCAGACGCTGACTGGCGCTTTTCTGATTTTGAAATTACTGATATGTATTTTGACGAATCAACTACGCTTGAAAATTATAGCGGCATAAGCTATACCGTGCCCGGCTCTTACAATTTTCAACCGACTGTTACCGGCGAATATCAAATTGATATAGCTGGCGCAGGCGGCGGCGGCGGTGGTGCCGTTACATGGAGAAGGCACGGAGAACACCAAGTTTATAATTATGCCACCAAAGGTGGCGACGGCGGCAGTGGTGAACGCATTATAAAAACTCTAACGCTGACCAAAGGCACAAGTTACACGATTACAGTCGGTAGCGGCGGCAGCGGCGGTGCTTATGCTCATAGTGCAGGCAACTACGAAGGCACAACGGCCTCTAGCGGTACAGACGGCGAGAATAGTACCGCATGCGGTTTGACAGGCAGAGGCGGCGGCGCAGGCGGCGCAGGCAGCCGTATGTATGGCGAGGACGGCTATTATTCCGAAGTTGGTACGCAAGGTACAACATATGGCGAAGGCGGCGCTGTAGGTGGCGCAGGCGGCAAAAAAGGTGCTCCAAACGGCACAGCAGGCGCTAATGGCTGGGTAAAGATTTTATATACCGGCAATAAAGAATTGACACCTTCGGGAACGCAAGGCGATATTACCTTGACGAGCAACAAGAATATTTTCGCTAGCAGCAAGCCTGGCGCGTATATCAAACTTAAACAAGAGATTGCAAGCAAGACTGTATCAACCAGCAACGGCACTACTGAAAGAGTGCGCGTAGGCGAAAATTGGAAGGTTATCAGTCACGGAACTTGGAGTGGCAGTTTTGCTATAGAAAAAAGCGACGATGGCGAAAGTTGGAAGGAATACAGAAAATATACATCTAAAGACGATTACAACCCGTCCGAAAGCGGCAGCGTAACAGAACCGGTATTTTTAAGGGCGGTATGTACTATCAGTAGCGGTACTTGCACTGTTGATTTAACAGCAATGGCCTACAATGCGGAAGGCGTTGTAAAGCTTACTGAAATCACCAGCGACAGCACGGCAAAAGCTCATGTTGAAAAAGAGTTAGGCTCAACAGATATGACTACTAACTTTTTATGGGGCGCATGGAGTGAAGAATTCGGATACCCGCAAACACTGTGCTTTTTCCAAGACAGATTATGTTTTGGCGGCACGAAGAAGCAGCCTTATGTGGTGTGGATGAGCAGAACCGGTGATTACGGCAATTTCAGTGTAGAGAAAGCCAGCGGCACTGTTACCGATGATAGCGCAGTAGCACTTGCATTTGTGAGCCGCAAGCAGTTTAAGATTTTACACTTGATAGCAAGCACCGATTTAATCGTCTTGACTGCGGGTAACGAATGGACAGTAAGCGGCAGCGATACTGTAACACCATCTAAAGCCGTTCCCAAAATGCAGACTACACGCGGATGCAGCACTGTTGAGCCGTTGATGATTGGCGGCAGAATCGTGTTTGTACAAGGACGTGGAAGCACTGTAAGGGATATGGCATATAGTTATGAAACAGACAGCTACGGCGGCAATGACTTAACATTGCTGGCAAAGCATATCATAGAGAATGTACAGATTGTCGACAGTGCATATAAGCAGGAACCCGACAGCACTATATACTTTGTAAGAAGTGACGGAACTATGGCTTGCTTATCCTACATCATGGAACAAAAGGTATATGCTTGGTCGACGATAGAAACGCAAGGCAAGATTGAAGCTGTGGCGGCAGTGCAGGAAGGCGACGAAGATATTATTTATCTTGTAGTAAAGCGAGAGATAAACGGCGTGACAGTACGCAATATTGAGTATCTGGCAAAGAATCCTGCAAAGAGCAATAACCCCGATGATTATATTATGCTTGATAATGCTATTGAGTACAGCACTGCTGAAAAGAGCAGCGGGGCTACGGCAATCGACGTGGCAGAGTTGGTAGGCGAAAAAGTTGCTGTTATCGGCGACGGAAGAGTGTATAGCGGACTGACTGTAAGTCAAGCCGGCACTGTGACGCTTCCAGCGGCCGTACAACACGCTTTTATCGGCTTGCCCTATAGAAGTATCGTGGAACTGCCAAACGTCGAAATTAAGACGGGTGACGGCACTATGCAAGGACGCAAAAAGCAGATTAGTAATTGCATCCTGCGCTTAAGTAATTCTCTTGGCGGTATGGTCGGTCCGGATATAAATACTATGGACTTGATGAATTTCGATGAGCAGAACGCAGTGAGTGATATTAAATTATTTACCGGTGACAAGTATATGACTTTGCCTATTGGCGGCTTTAACAACGAAGGCAGAGTGATTATCGTTACGGATGAGCCATATCCTTTTAACTTGCTGGCGGTAGTGCGGGAGGTGTCTTTCGGTGGCTAAGAAGTGGACTGTTGAAATCCTTGATAATAAGTCAAAAGAAAATGTTGTGCCGTTGATTGAAGAACTTATGCAAGATATACGGCCGCACGATAAGGAAGATTTGGAAGCAAGCAGTGACCCGGTCTTCGTACTTATCGGCAGCATAAAACTTGACGAAGAAACAAGGGTGTACCGTGGTGAGGATGGCAAATTACTTGCGATATTCGGCAAAGGTACTATGGAATGGGGCGCGCCGGGGCGCGGTATTTGGATGGTAGGCACGAACGAACTTTACAACGGGTACACAAAGAGCCTGCTTTTCAAGGAGGCTAAAAGAGTGCTGAATGAATGGGTGCGTAAGCATGGACTGTTGCACAATATCGTCTACGAGAAGAACCGCACTAGCATTAACTATTTAAGACACTTGGGAGCGGTATTTTTGGTAGAGCCTAAAACAGGTTGGGACGGCAAGAAATTTTATCAGTTTTATATTCCATACAGAGGGGAGTGAGCGTAATGGGCACACTTGGCATTTTAATGGGGCTGCAAACTGTTATGCAGTTAAGCGGCCAGCATCAGCAGGCCAAACAGCAGGAACAGGCATATAAAGCGCAGGCGCAGGCCGCACAGCAGAACGCGGCTATTATGAGCCGCCAGCGTGAGCAGCAGGCAGAAGCATATGCGCAGAAGCAAAGCCAGCTCAACGATAGAATGAGGCTTGCAAGGGGACAGGCGCTGGCGGCGGCAGGCAGTAGCGGCCTAACCGACAGCGGCAGTGTCAGTGATATTCTTTCAAGCAGTGAGGACGCTTACAGAAAAGACAGCATGAATCTGTTGCAGAATCAGCGTAATGATGCGTGGAACACTTATGTAAACGAAGTCAATTACCGCAACCAGGCAAGCGCATATAACGCGGCGGCAAAGAACGCTAAAGCCAACGGCAAAATGCAGATGTTCAGTACGCTTGTAGGTGCGGCGGCGAACGCTTACTCTAAAGGCATGATTGGCGGCAGCAAGGGAACAACTACAGTAAGCGGTGATGAATGGTACGATGCTAACAGTGATTTCAATCTTCCTGCTAGCAATATGAACGGCTTTAATCTTTACAACCAGGCAAAGAAGAATAATCCGTTCATGGATAATACAGGCTTTACTAAATGGAGCTGGTAAGGGAGGTACAGTATGAAGATTGCAGGCTATCAAGGCAGTGTTAATTTGGGCGCCGGCGGCGGTGCGACTGTCAAGGTATCGAGTGACCTTAACGCTTATGGCAGCGGCGGCAAAGGACTTGCCGCTATTGCCGGTGCCGCCAACAAATGGGCGGTAGCAGTAGAAGCGCAGCAGGAAGATGAAGATAAACAGTCTATCCTTAATGCTATGGACATATTCAATAAGAGCCGCTATAACATCATGTACAATGACGAAAGCGGCCTTATGAATACAAAATTAGAAGGTACTGCCGGTGCAAGCAGCAGTTATACGGAACAGATAAACAAGGCAAGGCAGGATGTGTTGAGCAACACTAAATTGCATAGCAAAAAAAATCAGCTTGCACTTGACCATTTAATGTATCAGAGTGCGCAGCAAGGCTTCCAGACCGTCGACCAATACGAGCAGAAACAAAGAGAAGCAGTTACTGATTTACGCTATGACAATAATATTCAGAACTCCTGCGAGTTTGTACAGAAGAACTGGAACAATCCGCAGGCACTGCAAGACGAGATTGTCCGTACACAGCTACTGACAAGTGCTATATACGGCAAGCGCGGGGCAGAGTTTATCGAATCTAAGAGTAGAGCCAACATCGGGCAGGTGGTAGCAAGTGCCGTCGGTGCAAGCATCACCAACGAAGATTATGGCACTATGCGTAACATCATGGATAAATACGGTAGTTATCTGACTGCTAATCAGAGAGCCGCTTTTGAGAAAGTGGCATACGATAAAGAAAGTAGCGCTTTTGAAAGAAATACTGCTAAAGATTTGTATGCTAAATATGGCGATGATGAAGAAGCGGTACGCAAAGCAGTTGAAGGCATGAAGGGATTTAGCGGCGGTGGCAATGAGTTTGACAACCTGGTTGCTGCGATAGGTGGACAGGAAAGCGGCGGCAATTATAACGCCAAGAATGGCCGTACAGGTGCAAGTGGCAAGTACCAGATTATGCCGGATAACTGGCCTAGCTGGAGCCGGGAAGCTGGTTTGCCGGCAGGTGCAGAAATGACACCGGAAAATCAAGAGATTGTTGCACGCTTTAAGTTGAAACAATACTATGATAAGTACGGTGCACGTGGTGCAGCTATTGCATGGTACGGAGGCGAAGGCGCGTTAAAATATAGCGCGGACGCTATGAATCGCAAGCAAGGCAATGGCGACGAACCTAGCATCAACGAATATGCAGACAGTGTATTAGCAAGAATGGGCACAGGGCACAGCACACGCAGCATGAGCCAGGACGAGCAAGACCGCATTATGAAGCAGTACCGCACTATTAAGGCAGACCATGACAGAATAGAAACTTATAAGAAAAACAAACTTTTTGAAGGGATAAAAAATGAGATATTTGCTATGTTTGGTAACGGCACAAGCTATAGTGAAGCTATGGCGTGGGCTACTAACCAGGCAGGCAGTGACCCCGACAAGTATGTAACTTATCGCAATGCTGTTAATGCTATATATGGACCGCAAGGCAGAAGCGGTAGCGGTGGAAGCAGTAACGGAAAACTTGATGACGATGCAATAGGCGTACTGGAAGATATGCTGCAAGAAGGCAAGTTTTCTAGCATTGACCAATTCTTGGCATACGCTGCTAACAAAGGTGCATCATCTGCGCAGCGTGGGAAGTTAGAAAAAATATACAAAGATTGGTATAGCGGTACAGGCGAATTTGCTTTTGATATGGAAGGCCTTGTGCAACAAGTCGCAGGTAAAAATGCTGATGCACTGTACAAGAAGAAAATCCAAAACTATGGGCGGCAATGGGTACGCGCTTATCGCGTAAAAAATCACGGCATGAATCCGGGTGAAACGGAGTTGTTGGAAGCCTTGCAAAACTGCGTAACTACTAAGGTTTACGGCAGCTATGTTACCGAAAAACATTCATTCTGGTTTGACAGTACAGAAGATATAAAAGCAAGTGACGCAGATTTGATTGCACGTGGTATCGCAAGCGTAAATAAAACCGGGGATGATTGGTACGATGTTAAATGGTTGGATGGCACATCGGGCAAAATAAACGGTGCATATCTGGCAAAGTTACTGAAAGGAGATTACTAAATGGCTAATGAACCTTTAGACGAATTCGACCGCAGATTAAAAGCAAAAAAGGAATATGCTAATTATGGCTTTATTGCTGATATTGACAGCGGCTTGTCACCTGCTGAAACTTTAGGCTATTATGACCTGCAAAAAATGAGCGACGATGAATATAATAAGTTTTCGCAGGCAGTAAAGAGTAATAGCTCACCGACGATTGATACTAGCAGCATCATCACCGACGATAAGCCAGGTATAGGCACTGCCGTAATCAACGGCCTTAAAGGTTCGGTGCGTGGCTTATTCGGTGCTGCTAAAGCGGCGATTGATTCTAATATTGAAGCTCACAAGGGTGACAAGAATGTTGTCAAGGAGTATGATCAATCCGAAAATATCAGCAAGGCTTTAGGCTATGTTACCGACGAGATTTTGAAGCGTGAAGAGGTTAAGGCTGATACGGCGGCTGGGCAACTTGGTTATGATTTGGCTGAAAACGCTATTCAGCTTTTAGCGCAGCTTGCGCTGACTAAAGGTGTAGGCGCTGCCGGTGCAGGTGCAAAAACTGTACACGCTATCAGTATGCTTTACAATGGTGCAAACATCAGCGGCGAACAATACCTGCGACTGCGTAAAGAGGGCGTAAGCGCAAGCAGAGCAGCAGAGGCAGGCTTGATGAACGCAATCCCGCAAGCGGTACTTGAAGAACTGCCGCTTGGCAGACTGCTAAAGAAGATGCCAGCCGGTAGCGGTCTGAAAGCTAAGATTTGGGAAGTTACTAAACGTGGCCTTGAAGAAGGTGTCACTGAAGCATTGCAGGAATTCCCGGAGCAGGCTACGGACTTATGGGCAAAGAACCCCGGCGCAAGCACTGCCAAACTTGCGGAGAAATGGGGCGAGAACTGGCAGCAGAATTTACAGGAAGCAGGATATAGCGGCCTTATCGGTGCTATTCTTGGTGGCACTGCAAGTGGTGCAAAGGTTGCAGTTGACAGCGTTGTTGAGCACGTCGCTTTGAAAGCCAACGAAGAACGCAAGGCAAAGTTAGTAGCGGATGCTGAACGAATCAAAGAAACAGGCATTAACCCGGAGCGTGCGGCGGCTACAATCGAAGCGAATAATCCTAACTTTGAGGACGATACAGTAACAGTATCTGCACAGGACTTGGAAGGCTACAAGCAGACCAGCAACAACAACAAACTTTTTGAGGAATTGGGAATTACCGAAGAAGAAGTTGCAACGGCTGCGGAGCTGGGGCAGGATATAGATATTAGCCGTGGCAAGTTTACGGCGGCTATGGCTAAGGACAATGCACTGTTTGAGGCTACAAAAGACAATATGTATTTTGACAGCAACGGCGAATTGTCGGACGGCGGAGCAAAGACACGCAAAGAACTGCGAGAAGGCTATAACTTAACCAGGCAGGCAAGCGCGGAGCTTGACACAGAACTTGACGCTATTATTGACAGCGCAAAAAAAGCAGGCATGAACAAATCTCATGCAGATAATTTGCGTCTGGTTTTGGAAGCGCGCGCACTTATTGCAGACCCCGAAAATCCTGCTGCATGGCTGCAAAAGAATAAGCTGCGCTTTGAAGATGGCGGCAAAGCTAAACAAAAGAATGGCTGGTTTAGCAAGGGAGGAGTGCTTAAAAAAGAGCAATTCTATACTACTAATATTACCGGAAATGAGATGGGACACTATTCAGATTTGAAGAGCTTGCAGAAAAAGGCTTTTGCATGGTATAGGGACAACTTGCAAGGCACGAGCGTTCATAATGGTGTATTGGGTGATATTAGAATAGATAAAGGGTATCAAGAAAATAATATTAAATTTGGCACAAGTGGCAGAAAGAAAATGGAACACACTTCCGCTAAAAAAGAAAAACTTTTTGCATTGCGCTATTTACGTGAAATTATGGAGAATGGTAATTTCGTTACAGAATCTGCGCCGCAAAAAGAAAAACATTCAGACGAGAATTTTTATTATATTCATTCTGCACTGAATGTTAATGGTGAAAAACGTTATGTAGTTGTTACAGTAAGAGAACATAATGATAAATCATTATCATATTATAATCATAATGTTTTTAACGAAAGTGAGTATAAAAAAATAGAGGACGCGTTCAAGCCCTCGGGTTCCGAGCAATTCAAGGCTCAGCCCAGTATCTCAAACAAAACGTCCTCTTTTGCTGATAGTGTATCACAAAAAGCAGATAATTACAAGCAACAAAAAATTGTCAATGGTACACTGAAAGATAAAGGCATGATTTCCCCAATGGATGATGGTACTTATGTTATCACGCTTTTTAAGGGCGCAGATGCGAGTACAGTTATCCATGAAACAGGACACTACTTTGCAGAAACTATGATCAACGAAGCACTGGCAGACCCCAGCAATGCAAGACTTAATGCTGATGCAAAAAAACTCATGGAGTATGCAGGCATTGACGCTGATGTATGGGCAAGCGGTGACGTTGAAGCAAAGAGAGCCGGGCATGAAAAGCTGGCAGAAGCATTTGAAACCTACATCATGGAAGGCAAAGCACCTAGTGTTGGCCTGCGTGGAGCGTTCCAGAGATTCGCTAATTGGTTATCAGCTATTTATAGTAAGATAGCAAGAAGCGAAAATGCGGCAGAATTGACACCGGAAGTACGGCAGGTATTCGACAGAATGTTGGCGTGCCGTGAAGAAATTGAAGTTATGTCGCGCATGGAAGGTATGTTTGGTGCTTTACCCGACAATATCACATCCACGCTATCCGAACAAAATAAAAAGACCTTGCAGGATAAAATCTTAAAGGCTAAAGACAAGGCCGTGGATATTCTTACAAGGCGTGCTATGGCTGATTTCAGCGCAAAGCGCAGAGCTGAAAAGGCTGCTTTCATCGAAGAAATACGGCCGCAGATTGAGCAGGCAGTAGCGCAAGAACTTGTCAATCGTGCAAGAGTGCAAGTCGGGCAGGAATTTGGGCAAGAATCAAAACTTGCTAATCCCGCGATTATTGCGAGAAAATACAGGCACGTTTTAGGAAACGTACTGCCAAACTATAATGATATGCTGAACGATACCAATGCCAGCATTGACGATATACTCAATCCGATAGTTGAGTATCTGCAAGCAGAAGTCGACACATACGGCACACTTTCTAAAGAGCGTATTGCAAACGCTGAAGACATGCTCGTTGCTATGTTCAGCAAGTCAAGACAGAAAACTGTTACGAATCCTACATTCGTTGTTGATGAGCACGGCATGGCTCATGCTAACTTTAGGCAGAAAATCAACGAATGGGAAACAATCGAAGCTAATCCGCGTAGGCTTGCAAGAAAATACATTTATGGCAATGAGCGCATAAACTATAACGAATTATTAAAAGACACAAACAGAGCTATTGATGATATTTTAAATCCTATTGCTGACAGAATAGAAAGCGAGCTTGCGGAATATCAAGATACAGTCAAGAGTGAGCGTGCGTTTTTCATCAATGGTAAGTGGGGCTACTTTGCCGCAACCAATAGAACAGAAGGCAAGTATGCAAATGACTTTGCAGGCATACCGGACCAAAGCGCAGTCTTGGTTGATTTTGGTGAGATAGGCAAGGACGGAAAACGTCATTGGACTAAGCGAGCTTTAGAGCAAGCGGATATTGAAGGCCTTGTATTCCATGAAGCAGGTGACAGTATTCGTAATGTCAACTGGGTGTCAAGATACGTTCACGATTACGGCGGCAACGTAAGCGACTTGACCAGCAAAAAAGGACGCAGAAGAATTGCCGAAAAGATTGCAAGGGGCGAAGATATAGCAGACTACTACGATTTGCGTAGCACCGGTTTAGATTATGGCGATGCCGAAATTAAGGCAGACTTTAAGCATATTGTCGATGAGCTGGACAGACTGCAAGCGTTGAAGCATAGACTTGAAACAGACCCCGAAGGTGTCGACCTAGTAAAAGAAAGTAAGCGCAACCAATTATCGCAGGAGCAGAAAGAACTTTTTGACCAGATCGCAGAGGAAAACGGCTATGCCAGCGGTTACGAAATGGCAAGGGAGATTGTCGAAGGTTACACCGTCAATGAGAATGAAGGCAGCGACGTACAGGATAACTGGGCAAGGAACTATATTCGTAACGGCGGTGACAGAGCGAAACTTAAAAGTGAAGAAGGCTTGAAAGAGATTGCCGAAACTTTGGTAGAGGGCGAACAGCTTACCGAGCTTAACGAGCTTAAAGCCTTGAAGCACGAGCTTGAAACTAATCCGGATAAAGTCGACCTTGTGGAGATGAGCAAAAAGCGTGCCTTGTCTAACGAGCAGAGAGAACTGTTTGACTGGGTGGCTGATAGTTTGGGCTATGACAGCGGCGATGCTATGGCGCAGGATATTTTAACTTCACCGAGCGAAAGAGCTATGGTACGTCAAGAGATTGACAAGGCTGTGAACCGCAGATTCCCAGACTTCATGCAGGAGCGTGAGCAGGCAAGAGAAGCGGCAAGGGAAGCACTCTATAATGACGAAAGCGGCGAAGTAGTTGCACTTGAACAGCAGCTTATTGATGAGGCACTCAACGAAATAAGCGACAAGGATATTAAGCAAAAAGAGCGTGAGAATATTGCTAAAGTGCGGAAGCAGAACGCAGATAATTTTGCTAAACGCTATATTCAGACTTTGCCAGCAGGCGAAGTTATGAAGCCGAGAAGATTTGCTATGGCAGAACGCAGAGCGGCAGCTAATGCAAACAAAGCTGCGAAAGCTGGTCTTTTGGAAGAAGCGGCTATGTATAAGCAACAGCAGATGATTAATCACGCTTTGTATCGTGAAGCAGTCAAGGCCAAACATCAGATTGAAAGCGCAAGAAAGTACGTCAAAAAGCAGATGCACAGCAAGAAAGAAGTGTGGGGAACAGAGCAGCACTTCTTCCAGATGTGTGCATTGCTGGAGCGTATGGGCTATCACCGCAAGGACTTTAACACCAATGGCAGAGAGGTGCAGCCGCTTAGCGATTACATCGCAGAGATGCAGGCAAAGTACGGTGACGAAATTATTTCTATGCCGGAGTTTGTTCTGAACCCGAATAATGATTTGACCAATGCGCCGCAGCTTAGCCTTGCGAACTATATGGACGTTATCGACGCGCTGAAAAACATTCGTGCTATTGCAAAACAGGATACGCAAATGAACAAAATTGCCGCCGGCGAAGCCTTTGAACAGGTTAAGGCTGATACGATAGCACACCTGCAAGAATTGCCGGTAGAGTATGAGGCGGAGATTGGCAGCGACAGTAAAAAGAGCCTGCGTAAGCGAATTGTTGAATGGCCTAAAAATATCATAGCTACACTGCGTAATGCTGATAACTTTTTCTTGATGATGGATAATTGGACGGAAGAAGGTTATTTTACTAGGGAGTTTTACAACAAAATTAACCATTGCGCAGATATGGAAAGTGAAATGCTTGAAAGCTATCAGAACGAGCTTATAGATGCTTTGCAGAAATGGGAGCCAGATAAGAAAACAGGTATTGCACACAATCAGAGAATTTATTACGAAGAGCTTGGCGGTAGCGCAGATAAGCATGCTTTGATTGCTATGCTGTGCAACCTGGGCAGCGACAGCAACGCCGCAAGGCTTTGCTCGCAAAAGCCGGTAGGCGTAAAGAATTCTGATATATGGGTGGAAGAATCGGAGCTTATAGGCAGAGAAGAAGCAATGCTGCAAACCAAACAAAACCTCATAGAGTTTTTGTGCAAGCATCTGACTAAAGAAGATATTGCCTATGCGCAGGCACGTATCAATGCAGCAAGTAAATTCTGGCCTATGCTGGCAGAAGTCAACCGCAGAACAAAAGGCTTTGAACCGCCGAAGATTGAAGCATCACCGCTGGTTATGAAGCTTGTAAGCGGTGAAAGCGTGGTATTTGACGGTGGTTACTTCCCGTTGGAACGTGATATGCGTACCGGCAGTATGCCCGGTAAATTCGACAGAATCGACAGTACCGAAGAAGGCAGCAGACCGCCGCAGCGGACTTTGACTACTAATACCGGTTCCAGCAAGGCGCGTACTGGCGGCAAATATCCAGTAGACTTATCGCGTGGCAGTGAGGTTACGGCGGTAAAAAGCACTATTCACGATATTTGTTATCGTGAAACAATGCTTGATTTCAGAAAGATACTGAACGATGAGGATATTTACCGCAACATGGTTGAGCGTTTAGGCGATACCAACGTAAGACTTTTTAGAGAGTTTTTGCAGGCTTGCGCTAACCCATACGGCAATAAGACAGCGTACATGGCAGAAAAGACATTTACAAAGATTGCCAACGCTTTACGTAATGCCACAATAAATATGGCTATTCTGTTTAACTTTAAAGCGGCAATGCAGAACACTACTAACATATTTCTTTATGGTAATAGCACAGAAGGCTTTACTCATGCCGACGCTTTCAGAGCTTTACTTCGCAGCTTTACAGGTGAAGGCAGAGCAGAAGTAGACGCTATTTGTGCAAAAAGCGCTTTTATGCGTGAGCGTTCGCAAGCGCCAGACATTACGTTAAGGGATATTCAGAAGCGTTCTGACCTTGACCCGATCGAGAAAAAGACGCTGAAATATGGCGCATTGCTTTTAGGCTACACTGACATGATGACTGCAAAGCCGGTATTTGCAGAAGCATAGATGAAGAAAATCAACGAAGGCAAGACAGAGCAGGAAGCACTAGACTTTGCGAATACTGTTATTCGCCGCACGTTAGGCAGCAGCCGTATTCACGATGTATCAAGCCTGCAACGTAGCAGCGGCTTATTCAGAGTGTTTACGATGTTCCAGGGATTTTTCAATACGCAGTTTAACCAATGGGACAGAGAGGCACATATTGTAAAAAGGTTATGGAATAGCGGCGAGAAAAAAGAAATGGCTGAACGGCTGATTGCTTTTGTTGGTGCCAAATTTCTCAGCGTGTGCTTCCTGAACGTGGCTATAGCAGAGCTTTCCTTAACCGCTCCTTTTGAGAAAGACGAGGACGGTTATCGCAAATTGTCAAAAGAGCTTATCAACTACCCGTTGTCTATGGGCGGCCCCGTTGTGCAAGCGGCGACTGTTGGCGTGCAAACCTTGCTAGGTATGAGAAACTACGGCTACAGATTGACAGCGGTGCAAGGCTTGATGGACAAAGGCTTTACAGTTATAAGACGTGCAGGCAAAGTTGCCCGAGGCGAAGAAGGTCCGGGTGAACTAGCAGAGCAGGCGGCGTATGTTTTTGGCGCATGGCGCGGCGTTCCTGCTGGTATCGTCAATATCCTATTCAATAGCCTAGATATTGCTGAGGATAATATGGACTTTGAACTGCAAGACTTGATTAAGCGTCGCCCGCGTTCCGAACGTAAACACGAGCAGTAGCTTATGGTAAAGAAGTAGTAAAATAAAAAAATCTGGCAGTGTAAAAACTGCCAGATTTAAAATGAATATGCTGGTTTATTTTCTTTTGCGTGATATTGATTCGGCTATTTCTGAGCCTGCGCCAAAAACGAGCGTCGCGATTACAGAGAGAATGGCGAGCATTGCTTCAAGCGTGAGATATTGCAGCACAGTTGTGTACCACGTTTCAGCGAAGATGAAGCCTGCTATAATGGCGATAGGCACGCAGACCACGAGTGGAAAGCCCATAAACAATGATAAAGAAAAAATGAATGTGGCTATGCCGTTATCGTGAAACAGAAACGCTGCTCCCGGCGCTACGCTCGTGATGATTGCAGCGAGTAAGTGAAAGCCAAACCAAATTAGTACAAGCATGATAAGCATAAAAAGTATAGGCATATAAAGCACTCCTTTCTTTGCATTATAGTATATCGCAATCGCTATAAAATGTACATAAGAATTTCACAAATGCTCATTGCTAAAGTTAGCAAAATTGTGTGCTAAAATTAAAGAAAGTAAATCATTTAATGTCTATCTAATTTTTAGATAGACATTTTCTTTTTATGAATAAACGAAAGGGGTTGCTATTATGCTTACTCATGTTGACAACAGAATCACATATAGTGGCAACGGAAATGCAACAGAGTTTGCGTATCAGTTTAAAATTTTAGACCGAACAGACATTAAAGTTTTGCTGACAGACGCAGACGGCAAAGAAAAACTGCTGACTAAAGATTATTATGTTGACGTTGAAAAAAGCGTTGTGCGTTATCCAGGTTACGCAGTCGGCGCAGAAGTGCCGGAGAGTGAAAGGCCGACGGTGCTTCCGACAGGTTGGAAACTGACGATTTATAGGGAAGTGCCGGTAACGCAGGAAACAGATTTGCCAGACCAATATCCTTTTAACCAGGTTGAAGATATTGGCGATAAACTGACGATGATTGCGCAAGATATGAAAGATGTTGTTGCTAGGTCGCTCAAAGTGAGCGTTGCAACGTCAGCAGACATTGATACCTCGCTCCCGTGGAAAGCTGGTACTTCATTTCGCATTAATGACGATGGCACTAAACTTGTTGCTATGGAAAACCCAGAATCGATCCTTGCTGAAAACAAAGCAGCACTTGAAGCAAGTAAAGCAGCAAGAGATGAAGCAAAAAGGGCAATGGCTACTGCTGCAACTGCGGCAACTAACGCAAATGTTAGTGCAGCTAACGCAGCAGATAGCGCTGAGCTTTCTCAAAATAGTGCGACTGACGCTGCAAGAATGGCTGATAAGGCAGCTGGTTATGTATCAAATGTGACTGTTTGGGATAGCACTACAGAGTATAAGCCACCGGATGTAGTTATGACTAGCGACGGCAGCACATATCGTTGCATAAAAGCTAATGCAAATACCCCCCCTCAATCTTCTGCGGATTGTTGGGCAATCACAACAAGCGTAGCAGCAGAGACATTTGAGTATGACGAAAAAGGGGATTTAATGCCATTGATATTACCACGAACATCTAGTGTGTGGGAAGCGATAAATGGTGAAATTATCCCTATTGCATTATAAATAAAGGAGTGATGATATTATGACAACACCAAACATCGTGCCGCGCGGAAACGGCGAAGGCGGTATCGGAACGAATGAGAAATTTTGGAAAAACGGCTACTTTGTGACTTTGCAGACACGTGACGGAACTGTTGCTACGGAAAGTTATGTGCAACAGAAAACAGAAGAACATAACAGTTCTGCCTTGGTACATACTGCTAACCTTGCTAGCAAGGATGAAGCGGAAGCTGGCATCAATGCATCTAAATTCATGACACCTGCAAGAAACCGTGAAGCTATGCAGGCTTTTGTCGGTGGTGATTTAACCGGCATGATATTTGCGTTTGCCGGGAATACTATCCCGAGCGGATTCTTGCTCTGTGACGGCTCAAAAGTAAGCCGTACAACTTACAAAAAACTGTTCGATGTAATAGGTACTACCTATGGAGCAGGTGACGGAAAAACTACTTTCACTCTACCAAATTTGATTGACAGATTTTTGGAGGGTAGTTCCGCAGCGGGGAGTTATCGAGAAGCGGGGCTACCGAATATTACAGGTAGTTTTGACATCCGTGGGTGGAATAACGGAACAATGGTGCATAACAGCACAGGAGCTATGCGCTATACCGATGCACTCGGCGATAATGCTAACACGGCAGGAGGTACAGCTACTCTGCGTCAGGAAGATAGAATTAAATTTGACGCTTCACGCTCTAACAACATTTACGGTAATGCTACCACTGTACAACCGCCTGCCGTAACCATGCGCTACATCATTAAATATTAATAAGGAGGTAACACCGAATGAAATATGTATATAAGTATGATGAAAAAACAAAAGAATACTTAGGCAAGACAGAGGCACTTCTTGACCCGTTGGAAACTCAACTGCAACAGAAGGAAATCTATTTATTACCTGCTGATGCAACATTTTCTGCGCCTACTTTGCAACAAGGATATGTAAGTGTATTCAAAGAAGGTGCTTGGGAAAATATTGAAGATAACCGAGGTAAAGAATATTGGCTGCCAGAGGACAAATACGGCGCACCTGCTCATGAAATGAAAGAACTGGGGCCGTTACCTGAAGGCGCGATGCTGACAGCTCCAGAACGCACGATTGATGAGGTTAAAGCTGACAAGGTGCAAAGTCTTAAAACTGAGCGTGACAGCAAAGAGGTTGAGCCTATTACCTATAACGGTAACAGTTATGATTATGATGACAAGGCGAGGGAGCGTATCAACGCTGCCATTATCGCCTTAGATGTACAGGGAGCTGATGCGTCCATTGATTGGACTACGGCAGATAATGCTGATGTTAGAGTAACAGCCAACGATTTGCGTATGGTTATTGCTGCCGTCGCTCAGCGATCAAACGCCCTGCACGTGGCGTATCGCGTGGCAAAAGCAAAGGTTGAGCAGGCAACAACTGTTGCTGAGGTTGAGGCTGTTACATTAGATGCTTAGCAACAAAATAAATAGCAATGAGGTGTTTTATGATTGAATCAACTGTACAAACTGTAATAAATATTATTGCCGGTGCTGTTATCTCTTATCTTTTTGCCTTATACCGTGCGAAAAAGAAGGAAAATAATGCTTTGAAAGCAGGACTGCAAGCATTACTCCGTGACAGAATTATCCAGGCTTACAATCACTACGTCCAGGATAAAGGCTGGATACCTATTTACGCAAAAGAAAGCATTGACGCTTGCTACAAAAGCTATGAAGCGCTGGGCGATAATGGCGTGATTGACAGTCTGATGGAGCAATTAAATGAACTGCCTAACTATGATTTAAAAGGACATGATGAAAAATGCAAGGAGTGTAAGTGTCATGCGCAAAATAATTAATATGTTAAAGAAAGATGATAATACGCTAAGTGTCGGCAGATTGTGTGCTGTGCTGGCGTTCATCTTGTTTAGCGTAATTTCTCTTTACCTTGCGTTTTTTGTAAAAACGTGGGGCAATTATGAAGCCTTTGCTATGGCTTGTGTATCTTTTATGCTTGCGCAGCTTGGGAACAAGTATGTAGAGACTAAAGCAATGAAAGTGAAGAATGACGAGTAAATTTTGAGTAATGCCACTTGACTTTTTTACAAAAATGCACTTGACTAATTTTTGCTAAAAACGCTGAAAGCTAGGTATAGCAAGGGTTTTGAGGTGTAATTATGTTGCTTCAAAAAGTCAAGTGACACATATTTGACATACATTTTAGAAGATAGGCAACAACTTAACCAAACAACTAAAATGTGAAATTAAGAAGTGAAATTAAAGGAGTGATAGTAATGATTATTACAGGTATGGCGCACTTTGAGAGTGTATGCAAAAACAAATTAGTGGAATGGTACAACCAATCCGACAACATTATCCATGCCCCGAACGACGTTCAGCCTATTACGCTAGAGAATGTCTATGTTGTTTGGGCGTGCAAGACGTTGCAGAATTACAAGGCGTTGTTATCAACGACCGTTAGCGGTGACGGTATTTATGCTGAGTATACATACAACGGCGACAAGCAAGAAATGTATGAGGACGTATACAAAAAAGTTTCTAACCGTTGCTTAAAAAGTGAGTGAGGTGATAGCTATGGACTGGAACAAAAGCCTTGCGAGAGAAATCGCCAAAGGCATTATCGCAACAGGTATCGAGGGTGGCTATGACAGCGTAGCAAAGTCTACCGCCTACGCTTATCCGTCAATTTCCGTTAGCCAGTGGGAAGGGAACAGAGCCGATGAGCTTTTAAGAGCCATTCCAGGCGGCGAGGAATTTGTAGGACGAACCTATATTGACATTAAGGCAAGCGGAGAATTGCCGACATTGAAAGAGCTGCTTAGAAGCGACGCAGGTAAACAGGCAGCACTTGATCAGCTTTCTCGTGATTGCCTGCAATACGTCGAGGCGCTTCAGCAGGTGCCGACGTTGGATGATACACGCTGTTTGATTTATGCTGGCATGTGGTGTCCGACTAGCACTTATGTCGTAAAGCGTTTCTTGGAGAATCGTTTTGAACGCGTTAATCTGCGCAGCCTGGAAGCACTCTATAAACTGTTTAAGAATTACTATTGGATTGCTGCTGATGTTGGCGAGATGTACCGTATTGGTTATGCCAACAGAGCGCAAAGTACTTATGAGTATGTTGCTGGCATTGATTTAACTACACCGTATGGCGTACCTGCGTATGGCTATGCAGGAAACGGACGATAAGAAGGAAGGTGAAATCATGGAAGAATTAAAAGCTTTTATCACTGATAAGAAATTTTTGGTAGGCCTTGTGTTGGGCTTTGCCCTCGGTGCACTGCATCATTACTTTGCTCTCTAATCTGAATATTTAACTACAAGAAGGCGTAAATTTGCGCAAAAACACTTCGCCTATGAGCGTTTTAAAATTAGTGCCGCTTATGATTTATCCTGCGGCGAGCTGAAGCCGCTTGTAGGCGAAGTTTGTGCGTCTGATGCGATTTATAATGTTTTGCAAATACAGGTATTTATATGAGGTAATAATGAAAGATGAAACAAGACGTAAGATTGATAAAGCTGTTAAGATTAGTCTTATTGTTGCTGGTCTTTTGCTTATCTGTAATGACGTGTACTGGCGTTGGCACGGCGGAAGCGGCACCCAAGCAAATAACGCTGTCAATCGAACAGTGGAATCAATTCAAAAATCAAACAAATCTACTGGAAGCGAAATTGAATCTAGCAGACGAGAAATTGAAACAGCAGAAAAACACGTCAACAGAACTGCTGACGCAATTAAGCGAAGCGAAGAAACAGCTCGCTCTAACGCAAGAAGCACTGACGAACTCCAAACGATCATTAGCGAGTGCAAAGGAATCGTTGAAGCGCAGCGAGGAATTATACGAGACGTTGATAGAGCAAATGGAATCGGACCGGAAGAGGACGAACAGAATTAAAAATCAGCGGAATATTTATGCAGGTACTGCGTTATTCTTCTTGCTTTGTGCAGCTGCAAAATAAAATTATTGGATGGTGTTACGATGGATGAAAAGGAACAAATACCAGCAGGCATTATTACAATGTTATTAAAAGGTTATGTAGAAACTATTGCTTTTCAAAGAAAGATAATCTGTGCCGCCTTGCTTGGGTGGGTGGCAACAGCTATAGCTTTTGTTTATGTAGGTAGGTGACAACAAAATGAACACACTGCTGAAGAACACGCGGGATTGGTTGCAAACGTCAACGCGACGTTCTTTCAGCGCGGTATTGGAAGAAGCGAAGATAACCCCACGGCAGGTAGAAATTTGCGAGCTGAAATTTATAAAAGGTATGACTAATTATCAAATTGCAGCGGAGCTGAATGTATCTGTTAAAACGGTAGACAAGGAATTGAATACTGCGTACAAACGAATAACAAATGTATTATCATTCCTTTAAATGCAGGAGCCGCCTTTTAGGGCGGTTCTTTTTTTGTGGGGAATTTGTAGGGATTGTTTTGCTAAAAATCATCTAAACTATAAGTGAGGTGATAAGTATGTACGGACAATATAACCCTTATATGGGCGCAACACCGCAGATGCAGCAACGGCTGAATTATTTGCAGCAACAACAACAGCAGATGTATCAGCCAACCATGCAGCAGCCTATGACATTGAAAGGCAGAATTGTTACCAGCATGGATGAAGCAAAGGCAGCTCAAATTGACCTGGACGGAACGAGCACTTTCTTTCCTTGCCCTGCCGAAGGCAAAATTTATGAAAAGCTTATAGGCTTGGACGGCTTGCCGATTTTCAGAGTATACCAAATCAACAATTCGCAAAAGCAGCCTGCGTATGCTGAGCAAAACATTGTAGATAGATTAGTAGAACGTGTGGACAGATTGGAAAAGCAGATTGGAGGAATGAACCATGAACCCGATGCAGATAATGGCAATGTTACAGAACAGCGGTAATCCTATGATGATGCTTACACAATTAGCACAGCAGAATCCTATGATGAGCCGTGCTATGCAAATGGGGCAAGGAAAGAATGAAATGCAGTTAAAAGAAACTGTACGTAACCTTGCAAGGCAACGCGGCATGAGTGACGAACAGTTTACTCAGTTTTTAAGTCAATTCGGTTTAAAGCTCTAATAGCGCGCAATGAGCTTTACATATAATTCCTGGAGGTGAAATTTTATCATGGAAGGTGCAAACATTGTTCCGGTAATGGACATGAATCGAAACAACAATTACGGTGACTGCTGGGGCGGCGGTATGTGGTTTATGTGGATTATTGTCCTGTTTGCTCTTATGGGCGGCTGGGGCGGTAATTGGAACAACCGCGGCAATATGGGTGCAGAAATTTTCGCTAATGGCAGTATGACGCGCGACCAAATCGCAGACCAATTTTCTATGCAGGATATTAAAGAAGGTATTCGTGGCGTTCAGAACGGCTTGTGTGATGGCTTCTACGCTCAGAACAGCACTATGCTGAATGGTTTTAACGGTGTGCAACGTGACATTATGCAGACCGGTTATCAGTTAGGCAGTCAGCTTTCCGAAAATCGTTTTGCTCAACAGCAGTGCTGCTGCGAAACTAACAGAAATATTGACGCAGTGCGCTATGAGAACGCGCGTAATACCTGCGATATTGTCAACGCAGTAAAAGAGGACGGCGAAAAGACCAGGGCAATTATGGTAGCTAACCAGATTCAAGATTTGAGAGATAAGCTTGCAGATAGAGATAGGGACTTGCAGACAGCTAATTTCCAATTATCTCAACAGGCACAGAGCGCCAACCTTATCGGCACTTTAAGACCTTATCCGCAGCCCACTTATCTTACCAACAGCCCGTATCAGAGCATTGCTGCTAATGTAGCTGGTGCTTGCGGCTGTACTTATAACGCAGGCTAAAAATAATAATAAGTTATGTGCATTAACTGCACTGCTAGGGACGGTGCAAGCCGTCCCTATTGCTTTAAAAACGAGGTGAAAACAAATGATTTGCAATCAGAAATCCGCATTAACAACTGTTGCAACGGCAGCGCAGACTGTAACAGCGAACGGCTTTGTCGGCTTCCCAACTAACAACCTTCTGACCGGTGTATCTATTAAGCATCCGGCAGGAAGTACAAGTGTTAACCTTATACAGGGACTTTACCTTGTGACCTTAAACGCTGATATTACCCCGACTGCGGCAGGCGATATAGGTTTGAATCTTCTTCGTAACGGTGTAGCAGTACCGGGAGCAGAAGCAACAGTAACCGGTGCTACAGGCGATACTTATAATATCTCCTCGTATAATATAGTCATAGCTTAGGTTGTTTTTAATAAAAATTTAAGCTATATTGTTTTAGATACTGTGGATT
>ENA-UEQH01000097-UEQH01000097.1-human-gut-metagenome-genome-assembly--contig:-NODE-97-length-49855-cov-15.393045_pt1 | contig 49855 bp, 39 predicted proteins | sample MGYA00242945_ERZ507943 | MGnify/ENA primary metagenome ERZ507943 (study PRJEB26167, sample SAMN06115418) | human gut metagenome | host: Homo sapiens | place: China:Hubei | collected 2015-03-06 | study... | reverse complement strand
AAGGCACGGCCACGCAACTCTCGCTTGCCTCGCGACGGCTTGATAGCCATAACTCCGTGGTATTCGCGGTCTGAAACAAGTTCAGACAGCCACATTTGCTTGAACACACCACGAATCACAGTCAAAGCCAAATTGATTGTTGCCGGCGATTTGCTTTGGACCTCCCACCTCGTTTTGAAAGCGAGAATCGCTGCTCGGTTAAGAGCCTCCCAATGACACGACATGAAGTCGCAGGCACCAAATTCGCGCGCAATCTGGTTGAGAATCTGAACGATTTTCTCCCGGCTCTGCTTGGTACTCATCGTGAGAACATACAATAGGGCAGGATTTGCCTTCTCAGAGTTCACCTCGACCGAAATGGCTCCGGAATGATCGAGGACAATCACGTCGTTTTGGCTCACTGCTACGCAACCCGTAAAAACTCAAAACTGAATGATGTTTGTAAATCTGTCGTAGAAAGGGACATTTCCGTGACCTATTTCTTCTCTCGTCTTTAAAAGATAAAAACAGAGATATTTGAGGCAAGCAGGTCTTATTCTCAATGTCCTTCGCTTCAGCACGAACGCAAATAATTACCCTCCGGCAAAGGAATCCTCGCTCGTCAAGGATTTGAAGGCAATTATTTTCGTCCGCTCTCGTCCTGATTCTCTGCCAAGCCTTGACAGACAAGGTTTGGCAAGAAATCATGAACTTTCCGATTGGTTAACTTTCCCCTCTTGATTCTCCTTGTTAACCATTTGGCGATGCTCAGCAAATCGAATCGGGTCAATAATTCCCCAATCTTCTATCGAGTATCCATATTTGGTCGAGCTTTTGATCTTCATGCCGAATTGATCTCGCAGTAGCTTCACTTGACGCCCAATTACCTGCGGACTGACTCGCATTTTTTCGGCAAGCTCAAATCGATTTCCCGCTTTTTCTGCAATCGCGGACAAAACGTCAAAAAGAACATTGAACTGTTCTGAGCTTCTATTTCCGAGCATAGCTTTCCTGCGAATTGAACACGCCCAACAGAACAACCATAGACGTATTTACAAGCTTGATTTCACCGGTCGCGTCAATCGTTACACAGACCTTCCCTTTCGGAGGAACAACTCCCGGGGTTAACACTGCGAGCTCGCCAGCTACTGAAACTCTCACTGACACAGGACTTGCAACATGAAGTTTGCACCCTCTCGGCAGCTGAGTTTTATCCGGATAAAACTCAGTTTCTTCTTTCGATTTCAGGTTTCGTTTCGTCGCTCGTTTCGCTTTCTGTTTTGACTCCTGTGCTCCCTCATAGACTGCCACTTCGTCGGATAACGACTTTACAAAATTTGCTACTTTCGCACGGGAAATCACACCTTCTGCATCGTCATCCGAAATGTCCTTAGAAAGCCATTGATCCAGTTGTTTTGTCACTTCAACCGGATACTCTTCAAAAGCCTTTTTGAGGTTGCGGACAGCAAGGGGATCTTGGATTTTCTGAGCCTCAACAGCCCTAGCTATCGGCTCGGGAAGTTCAGCAACATGTTTCAGATTGCTGATATAAGATTCCTGCTTTCCCATCCGCTTGGCGATCTCCCTAACAGTCATTCCTGAGTTGATAAGAGTCGCCACAGATTGAGAAAGTTCATGCAGCTTCATATCGTCGCGTTGGACATTCTCAGTCAGCTGCCGAATGATGCGTTCATTTTGATCTTCAGTCGGTTCGACAATGACGCAGTAGAGCTTCTCTATCCCAGCAAGCTTCGCCGCTCGCCAACGTCGCTCCCCCTGTTCAATCACATAGCGCCCCTCTCGATCAGCACTTACAACGATAGGTTGTTGTTGCCCGGTTGTCTTCAAGCTCTCGGCAAGTTCATCAATACGATCGAAGACTTTTCTCGGCTGAGCCTTGCTGTATATCAATTCGACGTCAATCAGGTCAAACTCCTTGTCATCCGCATGACCACCAACCATCATGCCTAAAGAAGCCAATTCGTCCAGTCCTGAAAGTGTCGCGTTTTTAGCCATACCAAGTTCCCCTTTTTAATAGCCTGGTTAGCGACTTTATCCGGATAAAACTGTCGAGTCCAGGCTCTAGATCAGGCATTTTCTTTGATGCGCTTCAGGATCTCGTTGAAGAGTCCAGACATTTCTTCTGCGGCTCTCTGCCCATTTCTCACTTCGCATATTGGCTTGCCCCTTGATGCAACATCAATCGGTGAGCGGGAGCGAATCTTTGTCTGGAATATCAATCCGGGTATCGCTTGGCTGACAGCAAAAAGAGCTTCACGTTGCGCAGCCGTATCTTGAAATTCGTTTACAGCGACACCCAAGGTTTTCAATCGACGATTTGACCGTTTTTTGATCTGCAGAATGGTTCCGAACAAGTTTTTCAAACCACTGACAGCGTATCCTGAAAGCTTAATCGGGCAAATAACGAAATCCGCGCAAATCAGTGAGCCTGCAAGTCGTCGTCCCAACGACGGAGGGCAATCAATAATCACGAAATCGTAGTCCTTGGCAACCTTCTCAAGGTGCTTTCTGGGATTCATTGCCTGAACCAGCGGTATGGCTTCCACATCGTACCCTTCCGGCGATTGATCCGAGCCAATCAAATCAATACCACGCGGAGTCTTTTGAACTGTCACCTCTTCCAAGTCATCATTGAACAAGTCTTGCGAAGTGGACGACGACAAAGTTTCGCCTTCGAGCAGTGTTTCAGACGCGCTAGCCTGTGCATCCATATCAACAACTAAAACTGTTTTGTGCTTCTTAAGTCTTAGAAAATAAGCCAACTGAACGGCAAACGTCGTCTTACCAACTCCACCTTTTTGATTGGCAAAAGCGATCACTGTTGTCATAAGGGCGTCTCCTGTTTAGCGAGGTGCAAAGCCTCCGTTCTGGCAGTTTTATCCGGATAAAACTCTGAACTTGATCTTTTATTTTTCAGAGCCTTCTTCAAAAGTTTTCTTCTTGCTTCGAGCGCAACCAGTACCGCACTACACGTTCTGAGCGTCACTTCCAATTCGTCAGAAAGCCACTGATCATCATCCGACTCCGGTAATGCTTCGTGCTCTTGTGGCAGTTCCTCAGCAATTCTCTGAACAACCACAGCTATTCGTTCAATCATTTGGTGGTTAGTGAGTTGAAAGCTCATTTTCTCTTCCGCGTGTGTGGCATCTCATCAATACGTAAAAGGAGGAATGTCTGCCCAAAAAACGACTGAAATTCCATTCTTCTCGGCAGACCAGGAGTTACTTGCGCTGTCATATCGACTCACGGTCCAATGCAACTTTCCAGTCATGAACTTACACAGAACAAGAACATCGACAGCACTCGATGGCACTTGAGAATCTCGCTTGTTCCATAAGACCCTGAAACCTGACTCGTTCGACCCGTCGGGAAAAACTGGGCCACGAGACCAAGCAACAACATGATCTAGAGGCCAACAGAACATTCCGTTTTCCAAGCATAGAGCCTTGTGATACCCATTCTTTCTTGCCCCAACCTTTCTTCCATACACCAAAAAAAATGACTCCGGTAGCGGCCATATTTTTGATCTAACAGAACCTCTGCTAGCAGTTGGCCAGGTTTGCCGGGAATTTTTTTCGTAAGCAGTCCAAACTGAGTGACTCATCAATTCTCTCTCAAACTATCATTATATTATCACGTCCGTGATAATAAGAGAACTTCACGAACCACAAACTCACACCAGTTTCTTTGTCCGAAAACCTGGAGTTGTTCGTGCACTTATTGCCTCAAACGTGCCCTGCCTATTGTTCTCTCCCGCGATTTCAACTTGCCTTCTCCAAAAAGCAAATTCTGCTCATATGGACGCTAATCGGCCACAACAGAACCTCTAACCTCAGTTGATTGTTTTTTCCTCTCGAGGTTTTGCGTGATCAATGTCTTACCCAAAACTCTTATTTCTCTATGGATCTGCGTCTGTAGTTGCCAGCCTGCCTTTGGCCTAACGGCTTCCGAGCACATCAGATCTCAGCCCACTAACACCTTCTATAACAACGGTGCCGAGGGTTGGTACTGGTATCACGACACAGCTCAGGAGCGACAACTTCCCGAGGAACCGCGGGATCCGCCACACGAGAAACCACTGCCTGCACCTCCGAAACCGTCCGGATCTGAACCGTTTTCTTTGAAGTGGATTCAAGAGATGTTGCCCAAGTATCAGGAGCTCGCTTGGAACCAGCCAACACATGAAAACGTACAGGCCTATTTCCTGGTACAGCGCTTTGCCATGGATCGAGCAAACAAGTTTTCCGATGTTGCTCAACAGGTCGTTGTGGGCAATGCGCTTCTGGATGAAACCATGAGACGTCCGCTGGCCACTTTCGCCAATATGCAAGTGGATCGAACTGCAGCTCAAAACACCGATGAATTACTGAAAAAAGTGGCTAAAAAAGCTGGGCTCTTCTTTTTCTTCAAATCTGATTGCCGCTATTGCGAAGCTCAGGCTCCCCTTATCGGACACCTTGAAGACATGGGGTTCAATGTTTTAGCTGTCAGCATCGACGGCGGCTCTCTCCAGACTCGTCAATTCAGGGACACAAGAGTCGATTCTGGGCAAGCTGAAGCGCTTGGTGTATCGGCTACCCCCGCCCTGTTTTTGATGAACGACGAAGGGACTTTTACTGCACTAGGTCAGACAGTTTTGTCTTTTTCTGAACTTCGCCGTCGCATCCTCTTAGTTGCAACTCGCGAAGGTTGGATCGATGAAAAAGACCTCAAGGAAACCCAGCCACTACTCAACCCCAATAACCAATTTGACCTCAGCGAGGAATTGCCAAAACTCCTCCACGCATCGACTAACAGCCCTGTAAGCCTTGTCGGTCGAGATGATCACGCCGAAGTCATCAATCAACTAAGTCAACCACAAGTCAGCCAGCTTGTTGACGAAAACAATTTCATAGCGCCAAACAAACTGATTGATCTATTTGGGAAAAGAGCGAAAACGTCTGGTCAAGCAAAAGGAGACGACGAGCAATGAAAACCAAAAAACTCTTGATTTCAGCCTTGGTCTCAGCAGTTCTGTCTGCGGCCTCCACTCCGTTCGCTCATGCCGGGCTACAGGAAAAGATGGATTCCATGTTTGGAGAAATGTCCAACATCACAAACCCCGGAGTATTTGAAACACAACGCCGAGGAGTGATTTCCGGGGGCTCCATCTATGTTCGGAACCCCATGATGACAACAAGTCTCGTCAACCTGCAAACGCCATCCTGGAAGGCTGGTTGCGGTGGCATAGACCTTTTTGGCGGCTCCTTTAGCTTCATCAATGCTGATCAATTTGTTCAGCTTCTTCGAACAGTGGCTGCCAACGCCAAAGGTTATGCCTTCCAAGTTGCTCTGGACATCGCTTGCCCTCAGTGCATGACTTGGATTAACAATTTGCAGGCCAAGATCCAGGAACTCAACAACCTCAGCGCAAACTCCTGTCAACTTGCCAACGGCATCGTGAATGACGTAGCAAGCGCCGCCATCGGAAAGCGATATGGCGACTACTCTCTGACCGGCACAATGACCGGCCTTTATGACGATTTTTTTGGCGCAAAGAATCAAGTTGACGGCACCGACACTCCGAAAGTTGTCGCTGAAAAAGCACCCGAACAAGCGAAAAAACTTTACGGGAACATCGTTTGGGATTCTTTGGCTAAAAGTAAGGCTAAGGGGTGGATCACCGGAGCTGGTTCTGAAGACGAGGAATACGGCATTCTGATGGCAACAAGCGGCTCCATCATTATTCCAGCCCCCGAAGAAGATGCCGTAAATCCAGACACTGGCACGACGATTAACCCCCGCCATCTGCCACACAAAATTGAATTCAAGAACCTCCTCGACGGCGGTCAAGTGGTTTACTACTCGTGCGGCAATGATCCCAAATGCATGAACCCCACAGAAAAAAGAATCAACGTCGTTGGCATGGTTAGCAGGGTTCATTCGCTACTGACAGGAGATGGACATTCTGTTGGCGTTATCCAGAAATTCGCCATGACTAGCGGCAATGACTTTACTCAAGCCGAACAAAACTTCATGAGCAACCTGCCGCATGCTGTCGGCATGATGATTCGCAATCTGTCAACCGCGTCCCCCGAAACAGCCTTGTCCATGGCTCAGGAGATTGCCTACGCCGTTGCGATGTACATGGCTTACAACCTGCTCGACGAGCAACTTCGCGTAGTGGAGCAAGCACTTAACACAAGCGATAAGACGGAAACCAAAGACATGATCGCCAAGATCAAGAGCCGTCGAACCGCCCTGTTTACCGACTATGAGAAGTATGGGATGGAACACACAACAATGGACAAACTCGTTTCGTACTACAACTCACTGCAACAAAACATCTACAAAACTGCCGTGATCATTGCGAACAGCACTACGCCCGTCACGTCCGAAGGCCGCGGCTCCTAAAAAGGCAAGGTGAGTAGATCAAATGGAATTTACGATTATTTCGTTGGGCAACGTTGAGTTTCTGAGCAGAATTCTCAACGGCATAGCCATGATTTGCGGTGGTTCATCGAGAAAAATGGGGAAACCTAATGGTTAACCCAACCCCACGTTTTTGAACGGGCACCATGGCTAAAGCCGGCGCCCGATTTCATTCTTGTCCCCATGTACGACTTACCCACAGCCTCGGCCTACGGCCCAGTGAGTAGCCTGAGCGGCCGAGGCTGTGGATAAGTCTGCGTCTTGAGCCTGCGGCAACTTTTGTGGCACAGCAGGCAATAAAAAACGGCATCCCATAGCTACAAAACAAACCAAGGGAGGATGCCGTGGCCGTCAGTGTACCTGTTAACAGCTCAAATCTCCAAGCTCCGGATGCTGCCAATGCTTACTTCATGAGTCGCTATCCCGGCTACAGCCTGGTTTCGTACCGCAACAATGAAGAAACGCAGTCTCTGGACGTGCTTGTGCTCAAGCCCTTGCTTGACGGCGTGATTTGTCCCAACTGCGGCGCCTACTGCAACCGTTGGAAAGACCGTGACCGCAAGCTCTACATCAACGACTGGGATATCGCCTCCGGCAGCCCCATCAAAGTAGTCGTTCCTTCAAGAAGGCTGCGCTGCCGATGTGGCTGTACAAAGACCGAAGAGCGGCCGCAATGGGTTTTGCCCGGTCATTTGATCAGCAAGCAGCTGGGCGCTTTTGTTCAGAAGCTCTTGAGGCACCGGATCAGCATTGAAGATGTCTCACGCATTACCGGCCTCGACTGGGCGTTGATCAAGGAGCTCGACAAGGCCGCGCTGCAGCTTGCTCACGGCGGACAAAAGGATCTGTCCCGTGTTCAACGCCTAGCCATTGATGAGATCAGTATTCACAAGGGGCACAAATACGCTACGGTCGTTATGGATCTTGACGATCGGGCCATCATCCATGTCGTCGAAGGAAAACGACAGGTCGATCTGCAACCGTTCTTCGATCGCTTGAAAGAACTCGGGGTCGATAAGCAAATCCGGTCGGTTTCGGTGGATATGAATGCCGCCTACCCGAAGCTGGTTAAGGACAACCTGCCGAGCGCCAAGCTTGCCTACGACCGCTTCCACGTGATGCGGCTGCTTAACAAGCAAATATTGGCCGCTGCGCGAGTGTTTTCCGTTAAAAAAGCAGTTCTGGCTTATCGCAGTCTGTCGGCCAAAGAGCGCAAGCGGCCAGAGCATAAAAAAGCAAAGGCCGTCGCTCTTGAAACCGTGAGAAATGCAGAATGGCTTGTCATAACTGATCCGCAGCTTCTTTCCCCAGGCAGACAGGAACGTTTACGACAGCTGCGCGAAAACAACCAGCTCTTTGCCGACCTCTACGCCTTTACCGCCAAGCTAAAAGCTGTCTGGACGGCCTGTACTGAGCAAAGCGCCTTGCACATGCTCAACGAGTGCATTGAGCTGTGCGAAGCAATCGCCGACGATCATGGCTTTGACGATATCCGCAAGTTTGGCAAGCTGTTGAGTCGGCGCGCCGATGGCATTGCGGCTGCTTGTGTGGTGAGGTTCGGAACCAACATGCTCGAAGGCGCCAACAATACAGCCAAAGTTATTAAGCGGGTGGCCTATGGCTTTCGTGACTTCGAGTATTTTGCTCTGAAACTGATGGGAGCCTTCCCCGGCATTCGCTACAAGCACCTGCGAGTAAAGCAAGGTTGGGAGCTCGTTTGGAATGGGATCAGGGAAACCCTAGCTTTTCCCCATTATTCCTGAAGAGCCCTCAGTCAGGGGCACTGGAATTTATAGTTCGCCCCGATAACACCTGCCCTATGAAAAAAATAGAGCTAAAATGGGCTGATTCCATTGTCCTTTAATCAAATGGAGATTTCAATGATTCACCCAAAAAATAGAAGTTGGCATTCTCTTATTTCGTGCCCCCCCCACGCACTACCATTAAATGCTACCGCCACAAAAATCTTTCATTGGTAGCTTCAGCTGTTTTATTCACCTTTTTAAGTTTCGGAGCCCAAGCAGCTAGTACTTGGGCGAAAGTTAATGGAACGGTCACGATCAACGGAGAGAGTATTGAAGTTGTATCCGATGGAGGAAAGATTGATGTAGGAAATATAGGAGATGTAATTGCGATTGAGGCGGATAAGACAGCCATCTACGCCAGCGGCACTGATCAATTCATAACTATCAATGGTACTAGCATTACAGCCAATACTACTTCCAAAGATACGTTGGCGGCTCAGAGTGGCAGCACTATCAGTGTTGGTTCTGCCGAGGCGAATTATGTGAGTTTAAGTGGACAGGCTTCGGGTATAAAAGCTACCAAATCCAGCACAGTTGTTGTAGATACTGGAAATACCATTCAGATTGCGGTTGAGTCTAAGAATAACGCTGACTTGTACGCTGTATATGCTGCTACTAACTCCAATGTAACTGTCGGACAGAATGCTGAATATATTTATTTGCACGCAGAAGGTTTAGCAAACTCAACAAGTAAAACAGTTTCTGGCATAAGAGCGGAATCGCAAGGAAAAATTACAGTTGGAAGTGAACTTGCGCAAGAAATTTCGATTTCTGCCAGTCACTCTAATTCCTCAGCAGGTCTTCGTTTCCTCGATGACAAAGTCAACAGCGACACATTGATTTCTGTTACGGGACAAAAAATCAACGTAACTTCTAGATCTGGAAAGGAGGCATTAGGTCTTGCCGCCTATCACGGCGGGGACATCAGACTTAGCGGCGGTGCCGTTACTCTAACAACGGAAAGTACAGGTACAAAGTCTGGATCGTCTGCTATTGGGATTGAAGCATACAGTGATCAGTCAGACTTAACTGAAATTACATTAGATGCAAAGTCCATTACTTCAACTACGACAGCAAATATAGAGGCCATTGGTGCCTATGCAGGGGTAAACAGCGTCGTCACTCTTGGCTCAACTGAATCAGAGTTGGTCTCCATCAAGGCTATTAGCACACAATCAACAGATAATTCCCGCGCTTTTGGTTTGTGGGTAGACAATACAGCCAACCTAGAAAAGAACGGAGGCAAACTCAAAATTCAAGGGCAAACGGTTTCAATTTATGCTGAGGGCGCAAATGACACGCGGGCAATTCACGTCGCAAGTAACGATTTGACGCCTGTGGATCGTTCGCAACTAAGCATCACTGCCGACAATATTTTCATTGAAGCGAAATCAACTGATGTCAATAAGCAGGCGGTCGGTATTTCTGCTATGAGCGCCGGAGAGGTCTCCATCACTGGCAACACTTTTATCACGGCCGAAAAGGCAATTCTTGCCCGAGGGGATGCGGAGGTTGTCATCAATAAAGATGGTCAGCACACAACTCAAATCGATGGCGATATTGTCTTTGCGTACGATGCTGAAACTTCAGGTACCGGAATTGATGCGACGATCGATATAACACTCGCAGGCGCGGAGTCCTATCTTGAAGGTCAGTCTCTGAAGACGGGAGAGCCACCTGACGACAAAAAAGAAGTAAGAAAATTCAGCATGAAGTTAACGGATGGGGGTACATGGCGAGTAACGGGTGACAGTTTTATCAACACCATGAGTCTTGAGGATTCTGGTTCTGTAGCGCTACAGGAGCAAGCGAACACTTTCCTGGCCGACGATCTTACGATGGACGGCGGCATTATTCGTACGTCAGTCGCAACTCAAATCGTCACTGTTGATCAGATGAAGATTGGCAACAACAGTGCAAGTTTCGAAGCGGCCAGTGTTCTCAATCAGGACGGAACGATCTCCACTGCCCGACTTTTTGTCGGAACCCTAAATGAAGAATCTGCAGATAATCCCTCTGCAATCAAAATCAACTACACCGGCATCACTTCCGATCAGCTCACTTCTGAAAACGTCACGGATTTAAGCGCCGTGACTGTGACTGATGGAAGAACGTTGACGAAGACCGAAAACGTTGCAGAAGGCAACATCAAAGGTGCTTGGACCCGTACAACGACTGCGGACGGCAAAACAACGGAAGGCTATAGCGAGAACACCAAACTTTCGAGCTACAGCTCCATCACTGCCATGTCTCTCGTTCAGTGGCGCAATGAAATCAACCACCTGACGAAGCGCCTGGGCGACATCCGTGCTTCCGAATCAACAATCGGTGCTTGGGCTCGTGTTTACGGCGGAGCCTCCGAATGGGGCAGCAATCCCGAAGTCGACATGGATCACACCACGATTCAGGTTGGCGGCGATTATCGTGTCAGCCCGAATTGGATTGTGGGCGGAGCTTTCTCCTACACGGATTCCGATGCCGAATCCAGCAACGGTTTTGCCGACGGCAAAAGCTACAGCCTTGCCGCTTATGCCACCTATCTGGCCGACAACGGTTCGTTCCTCGACATGATCGCCCGCTACGGCTATCTCAAGAACGACATTACGGCAGGCAACATGGCACTTGAAACGAAGAACAACGCCTTTAGCCTGTCTGTGGAGGGCGGCCATCAGTTCCGCTTTATTGAGGATCGCGCCTACATTGAACCGCAGATCGAGTTGACCTACGGCTTTGTGTCGGGTGACGATGCCGATGCTTCCAACAGTGTTCGCATTGAACAGGATGACTACCAGAACCTGATCACACGTGTAGGTGTACGCACGGGCTTTGACTTCCCAGAAAAAGCCGGCACGATCTACGCAACGCTCTCGTACTCCTACGATTTCCTTGGTGATGCGGACGGCACGGCTTCGGGACAGACTGAAGCCGGCTACGAATCCGTTGCCTTGACAGAAGATCTGGGCGGCGGTTGGGTCACCTACGGCATCGGCGCGCAGTTCCGCTTGGGCGACAATGCCTTTGCCTACGGCGAACTGGAACGCACTTCGGGCGGCGATATCGACAACCCGTATCTCTTCAATGTCGGGTTCCGCTACAACTTCTAAGTCATTGCGGATTTCGTGACAATCGGCGCACGTCTGAGTTGCCACAGCGTGCGCCGTTCCTTTTGCATTACATTCCGAGGAAATTTGCCAGTATCTCATGCCCGCATTCGCTTGCGATCGACTCCGGATGAAACTGCACGGACTCAACCGGAAGCGTTTTATGCCGCAGACCTTGAATCTCTCCGTCGGAACTCGTAGCCGTCACCGCCAGGCACTCGGGCAAAGAGGCCTTCTCCACCACCAGCGAGTGGTAGCGCGCAACGGTAAGCCTTTCGGGCAGTCCGACAAAAGGTCCCTTGCCGTCATTGGTGATGACGTCCGTTTTGCCGTGCATGACGGTCTTGGCTCTCACCACGTGACCGCCGAACACCTCCCCTATCGCCTGATGTCCCAAACAAACACCCAACACAGGCACGTGCTCGGAAAATCTCAGTATCGCCTCCTCGGAAATACCGGCTTGAGCAGGAGCGCAAGGTCCGGGAGAAATGCACACGCGATCCGGATTGAGCTTGAGAAGTTCGTCAACCGTTGCTTCGTCGTTTCGCACCACTTTCACCGTCTCGCCTAACTCTTAGAAATACTGCACGAGGTTGTACGTGAAGCTGTCGTAGTTATCAATCATCAGCAGCATCGCATCTCTCCTTAAAGCGCCGTTTCGAGGCCTGTTTCCGTGAGCTCCGCCGCCCGCAGCACGGCGCGTGCCTTGATTTCGGTTTCGTTGTATTCCATCTCGGGAATGCTGTCGGCCACAATGCCTGCCGCCGCTTGCGCGTACAGCCGTTTGTCCTTAATAACAGCCGTGCGAATGGCAATTGCCAGATCCATATCGCCCGCAAAAGAGAGGTATCCGACAGCGCCGCCGTAAATTCCGCGCGCGACGGGCTCCAATTCGTCAATGATTTCCATGGCACGCACCTTGGGCGCGCCTGTGAGCGTCCCGGCCGGAAACGCCGCCCTCAACACATCGATGTTGTCCATGCCGTCAGAGAGTTCGCCTTCGACATTGCTCACCAGATGCTGCACCTGCGAATAACGCTCGATTGCATAGGACTCGGTTACCTTGACGGTACCGGGCTTGGCGATGCGTCCGATGTCGTTTCGTGCGAGATCAATGAGCATCAGGTGCTCGGCGCGCTCTTTGGGATCGTTCAACAGCTCATCGGCAAGCGCTTTGTCCCGCAGTGCATCGCCTCCGCGCGGACGCGTACCCGCGATCGGACGAATCGCCACTATTTGTTTGCCATCTCGGTTTTCGCTTCGCACCAAAATCTCGGGCGATGCACCCACCACATAGTGGTCGCCGAAGTTGTAGTAATACATGTAAGGTGCCGGATTAAGGCTTCTAGGGGCGAACTATAAATTCCAGTGCCCCTGACTGAGGGTAAAAAAAATAATGGATTCAATGGGTTAGAATTTTTGTGCGACCAAAAAACTATCCAAAAAATCCATTATGCAGAGATTGTACCGCAAGCCCGCCGCTCAGCAAGACCTTTTTGCCACCGATCGCACCTTCTTGGAGAGAGCCAAGAAGCGCGCAGGTGTCCTCAACCAGCTCCACAAGCTGTTTCCGTTTGAGTCTTACCGATCGCAAATTACAAACGCCATTAACACTTATCGAGTTGCACACGGCGGCAAATCCGACAAGAAACTCTGTCGATCCGGGCGTCGACCAATGGATCCGGTTTTCATGCTCAAATGCATCGTTGCACAGCGACTGTTCGGTAAAGCTGACAAGGATTTTGAGCAGGAGATGCTGCAGAACATCGTGCTTCAGGACTGGCTCGGCATCAACTACCCGAGCGACGTTCCGAGTCACAAGACGATCTGGAAATACAAGGAGATCTTCGCTCAGACGGAAGTGCTGGAAACGGTCTTTTCCGACTACGTCAACAAGCTTCAAGCGATCAACTCCAAGGTTGGCACCGAAGCTGTGATTGCGGACTCAAGCTTTGTGGAGGCCCCAAAACAACGCAATACGCGTCAAGAGAATGCCCTCATCAAGAAAGGCAAAGGGCACACGCTTTGGAACGATCATCCGAACAAGAAGCGCCACAAGGATATCGACGCCAGCTGGACCAAAAAACGTCAGGAAGTGCATTATGGCTACAAGGGACACTTTCTGGTGTGCGCCGTGAGCAAGCTCATTGTCAAAGTTTTTCCAAGCACGGCTAAAGTCCACGACGCTAACGCCAAGGTGTTGGAACAATACCTGCCGTGGGCAAAGCACTGCGGAAAGTCCGTGCTGTTTTCCGCAGATGCCGGCTACAAGGGCAAGGAGATTGAGGACAAGTTACTCAATGCTGGCTTGCCCCCTTTAATCTGCGAGAAAGGCAAGAAGGGAGCCCCTCTGACGGCCAAACAGAAAAAGAGCAACAAACAGATCTCGACGATACGCAGCCGTATTGAGCACGTCTTTGGCTTCATTGAGGAGTCGCTCGGAGGCAGTATTGTTCGTTCGATCGGGATGGTCCGCGCCAAATTCAACATTACGCTGACTTCTTTGGTGTACAACATCTGCCGCCTCGGCCAGCTGGCGCGAAACACCGCTTAATAGCGTTAGACAGCAGGCCTCAAAAACGCAAAAGCACTACATGCGGAAAGCCGCAGGAGTAGTGCTGCCATGATCCATAGGAATTCTCAATTGAAAATGAAAAATCGATAGGCACCATCCATGCTAAGTCGATTTGGTAGCCCCACACAAACCTTCGAGATGAATGAAATCAGCCTTGCTCGGCAAAAGGGCTATTTGTAGAACCCGCCTTTAGTGAGTCCTGCATGGATATGCTCTAATGGAAGAATCCCAAGCGAGGGAGGTTGCATAGGACAACTACTTTCCTGCCACCAACAAGAAGCTTTAAATAGCTATACGAGTCGTCAAGCGCCGAACCTCGTCTTCTCCACGTCTGTCGTATCGTTGCGTTGTCGCAATCGAGGCATGCCCCATCGCTTGCCTTACGACGTTGATGTCGCCCCCCATTTGTAAAAGCCGGATTGCATAAGTTCTTCTTAAATCATGGGGAGAAAAGTCCTGGATGCCAAGTTGTTCCGCTCGACGAGTCATCATCCGGTAAATTCCATCATCAGTCAGCGGCTCAGTGTTTCTAACGTGGTCGCCCTTGCGGATAGAACAAAACACAGGAGCATCCGGTTCAGGCAAACCTGCTCGCCTATCTCGGCTACTCAGCCATGTTGTAAGGCGCCTCCAAACATCCGGGCTACAAAAAACCTTTCGTTCCTTGTTACCCTTCCCAACCAAAGAAATGCTTTGATCCGCGTGTCTTATATTGGCATTCGTCAACAACGCAATCTCTGATCGCCGCAGACCACAACCAATTCCCACGGCGAAAACTGCTGCATCTCGGAGTCCTTTGACTGTACCGTCAGATTCGCAAGCCGAAATCAGCCGTGCACTTTCAAATTGGTCCAAGGCACGGCCACGCAACTCTCGCTTGCCTCGCGACGGCTTGATAGCCATAACTCCGTGGTATTCGCGGTCTGAAACCAGTTCAGACAGCCACATTTGCTTGAACACACCACGAATCACAGTCAGCGCCAAATTAATTGTTGCCGGCGATTTGCTTTGGACCTCCCACCTTGTTTTGAAAGCGAGGATCGCAGCCCTGTTCAGAGCCTCCCAATGACAGGACATGAAGTCGCAAGCACCGAATTCGCGCGCAATCTGGTTGAGAATCTGAACGATTTTCTCCCTGCTCTGCTTGGTACTCATCGTGAGAACGTACAACAGGGCGGGATTCGCTTTTTCAGAGTTCACCTCGACCGAAATAAAGGCGTACCTCACTGAAGGCCGTTTTTCGAGAGGTACGCCGCGAATTTTTTTAGCAGCAATACCTCGGCACGGGACTTCTGCAATTCAGAGCGCAAACGCGCAATCTCTGCCTGCTCGGCACTAACGGAATCTTCGCCGTCAAGTGACGCTTGAAGCAATCCGCTGCGATACTGGCGCACCCAGCTATACAAGGATTTGGGATTGATGTCGAGTTCACGAGCCACATCAACAGCCGGACGATGCTCGTCGACGACAAGTTTTGCTGCGTTAAGACGAAATTCTTTGGTGAAAATACGACGAGTAAAAGCCATGGGATTTAGTCTCCTGATAGACAAAATTGTGCCCTAACAGGGCCGATCTATCAGGTCCATTTTTCGTACCCTCATCCCACATCCGCCTTTTGGCCATCATGGTCAAATTCGCGGATGCTTTTTTCTTCAGTCTGGCTGTCCTTTTAGCTGCCGCTTACCTCCCGCCTCCATTCCCTCCAATGAGCCCCTCAACCAGCAATCGGTTCATTGGAAACATCCGTTCTGATACGGAATGAGAGCCAGCTCGGATCGCCATCCCTGCTCTCAAAAATGTCATAAAAACGTGACTTAGATCAACAAAATTTCGTATCGCATCGGGATGATGGATACAATGATGGATAACCAAAAAGTTTTGAATTTTTCCCTTATCTATCAAGGCTCCTGAATTCCCGGCAGAGGCGCCAAGAGATAAACCTGAACTCCCTGTTACCTGCTCCCCATAGAGCTTGATTCAGGTTAAAAAATTTCCATTTTCTCGTTTTAGCTCTCTGATTTTGTTCAAAAAACTTTTCAGGGAGTTTTCTTTTCATGTTAAAAACTCCCTACGTTATATATAGGGATTTGAAATACCTGACTTGTCCGCCAATTCCCCCGTCAATCGGAATTTCACCGCCGAAACCAACGCCCAAGGCCGTACATACATCAAGGCCTACAAAATGTGCTGGGACAAAGTGGCTAAAAAGCCCAAACGTGCCATGCGCCGTCATGTCGGTCGTCTCATGCCTGATGACAGCATCGCCATGTCCGAGAAGTTTCTGATCGATCACCCCCAGTACGCCGGACAGCAGTGGTTCTGGGGCGCTAACAAACGTCCCGTCTTGCTTGAGGAGTACCTCAACGATTTCCCTCGCAAGCCGGGGCTGGAAGTCGATGAAGAGGAAAACGCTTTATTGCCGACTCTCAATGTCGGTTTGACGTGGGCCGCTGTCGAAATTGCCAAATCGCATGGCATCCTTGAGCATCTTATGGAAGTATTCGGCAAGCAGCTGGGCAAAAAGCTTCTTTATCTGGCCATCTACAAATTGTCCGGCGGCACGTCCATGATGACCTTTGATCTTTGGCGGCAACAAAATTGGTTGCCTGAGGATGCGCCTCTTTCAGGACAAAAGATTTCAGAGATTCTGGCTGCCGTCAAAAAAGAACAAGTCCTCGACTATTTCGAACGCCGCCATAGACGTCAGGGAGAAATTTGGGAAAAGATTTTCGAAAAGAAGCCGGAACTGAAAGGGCAGAAAATCGAATACGCTCTGGACGGCACATCCATATCGACTTATTCGGAATCCATTGCCGAAGCTCAGTACGGACACGCTAAAAGCGATCCCGATCTCAAGCAGGTTAACTTCACCGTGGTGTGTGAGCAACGCACAGGTGACATTGTTTTTGCACATCTGTACGACGGTGCCGTCAATGACAGCTCTTCACTGCTTGATGTTCTGATGTTGATGCAGGAAGCTCGGTTTGATCTGAGCCGCAACATTCTTGTCACGGATCGCGGCTACTCGACACTGATGAATGTGCAGAAGATGCTCAATCTGGAGTTGTCGTTTCTGCAAGGCGTGAGGATAGCCGAAGACGCCATTGAGCTGGCCTTCGACAAACACAAGGAAGCGTTGAAGAACGGGGCCTTTTACGACGGAGATCTGGGAGTTTGCGCCTATACGTATGCCGAAGATTGGCAGCAAAACTGCTCCTGCGGCAGACTCAACGCCAAAGTGAAAGTACACCTGTATCGGATGGACAAGGTCTTTGACGAGCAAAGAGCTTTAATTTGGAAGAAGGCCTCGGAAATCATTACTTTGTTGAAATCTGCTCGCAGAGTGCCTTCCGATCTATGGGATGCCTATCGCCGATTTATCAAGGAAAGAGTCGACGAACAAGGACGAAAACTCTGGGCATTGGACACGACAAAGATGGATCAAACGGCCGAGCGTGCTTCGCACTTTGTGTTGCGGTCGAATTGCATCAATGATCCGTTTGAAGCTCTGAGGATTTATCGAGCCAGAGGGTTGGTTGAGCAGGATTTCAATCAGCTTAAAAATTGGGTGGATGGCGATCGACTGCGTGTCGGAGCAAGGTCTTTGCAAGGAAAAGTATTTGTGACTGCTCTGGCAACAGGATTGCGCATGCTCATGATGTCAACGGCCAAGCGAGTGGAAAGCAGCAATTCGCAGCTCAAGATTCCGAACAACTCCATCGATTCGTTGATCAAAAATCTGGAACTTGTCCGTGCGGATAAAAGGAAAAACGCCAACGCTTGGGTGAGAAATACTATTCCCGCCAAGCGTCGGCGTTTGTTTGAGCTCTTAGAACTCCGCGAGCCCCCTCGCGTCTTCCGTGTGGGGAGTATGTAAAGCGGAGTTCAGGATTTACAGAACAGCCGCAAGACCTTTTCGGCCTTGCGGCTGTTTCGACAGGGCAGAAATAGTTAGTGGAACATCCACCGCACACCGGCGTTAAAGTTCCAGGTGTTGTCGAGGTCGTTGCCGAAGACGTATTCCGCATCGACGAAGAAGTAGGTCGTGTCGGTGATCGGCGACTGAACCCCGAAGCCGACGTCAAACCAATCTCCCTTGTTGTCGATCGAAGCGTCCGCGGCCACGTCACCCGTGGTGACGTCGGTCACTTTGATCCCCTGATGGCCGTGCCATTCCTTCAGCCAGTCGGCCTTCGCGTAGAAGATTCCGCTCTGTTTTTCGCCGAAGCTGCGCCCGACCCGAAACCCGAGGCGAGTGATCGTGGAATTGATCTTTTCCTGATCGACGCGCGTTCCCTGATTCGTGCTGTAGGAGGCTTCCGTAACCATCACGTGCTGGATCTGCGCCTGCGGTTCCAGGAACCAAAGCGAGTTTTCCTTGGTGAGCTTGCGTCCGAATTCGAACGAAGCTCCGAGCACGTGGTTGTCGTAGTCTCCGTCAACGTACACGCCCGAATCGGACGTAACGCGGAAGGAGTTCGAGAGAACGCCCCACTTGCCGACAAGATCGTAGTACCAACCGTCGTTGCCGAGCCACGTCATGTAGGCCGTGACGCCGAAGCGGTCGGTCGCGCCCGTCCCCTCGACGTTCCGATAGGTCGTGTTGCCGTCCATGTAGTCGAGCGCGGCGCCGAAGAGGCGCTTGCCGTCGTCTTCCTTCTTGGTGTGGTCGTACCCGAACTGGTAGGCGTAGTTGCGCGAGCGGAAGTCGCCCACTCCGGCGTCCGTACCGATACGGTCGTTGCGGACGCGCACCCAGAAGCCGTCCGTACCGCCGTCGGCATGACGGGCGTCGCCGAGGCGTTTGTTGAGCCGGTCGATTTCCACGGCGTTCCAGTAGGCCGCACGTGCCGTGGCGATCACCGCCTGACCGCCCTGAGAAGTTTCGTCCTGTGTTTTATCGCGTACCAAGTACCAGTTTTGAGCTTCTTCGGCGTCGTAATTTTGATCAACCCAATCGTTCCCCGGTTTGTCTGCCGACAAAGCGTTGTCAACACCGTTGTAGGTTTCATCCTCGGGATCACCGGAATCGGATTTCCTGTCTACGCTTTCAATGCGGAATCCGAGATCATAGAAACCCGTATCGCGCATCATTGTCGTTGAAGCGCCGGCATCTCCGTGACCAAAGGAAAGATCACTGACCGACATGTTCGTCGTGGCAAACCGGATGCGGTCCTGATCCGCCATTTCACCGGCACCTTCAAAGCTGTTGATCAGAATCTTCTGATGTTTCCCGGATTCCTCCACATTCTGGATGTAGAGCATGTCGCTGACGGAGTGATCAGCATCGTTGAGATTCAATGTGAACGTGTGTTCTCCGGCAATCGTCTGGACGTGCAGGGCATGTGATTCCGGCTTTCCTTCCGCGTCGTTCACGAGGTCGATCGTACCGCCGTTCCCTTCCAGTCTCGTTACCCAGCTCTGTCCCGTGACTTTCCAAAGAGCCGCCCCTTCCAACTTGATGTTGACTTGTCCGCTTTCCTTGATTTCCTTGCTGAATTCGGGAGCAAAATAGGTTTGGTTGTGTTCGGCACTGGCGTCTTGGTAATCATCCGCTCGCCCATACCAAACAACGTCGTTGCCCAGGCTCAGGTTGAGAACGCCCCCGTTTGCCGCCAGGGCGTTGCCGTGAATGTCTTCGGATTTGTTGGGAAATACCGCCCCCTGCTTCAACTCGAAGTCCAGTTGTCCGTTCACTCCGGCGACAAGATCACCGTAAATATGGGTGCCTGCCTTCAGCCCCGTCGCATTGACCCGGCCGAGCCCGTTCGAATCATCCGAATAAGACGCACCCGCCACGATCGCGGCCCCGATGTTGTTGACGTCGTATACCTTCCCGTTTACGGTATCGATCTGCAGTTCCGAGCCGGAGAGATCAATTTCGCCGCATTCCGCCCAAACAGCCCGCTCCTTGTACGAAACGCCGTCGGTTTGAACTTCAGGAAGATTGGTCGCAACAGCGATCAGATCGGAGGCATTCAAGTCGATTTTCCCGCCGGAAGTGGCGTAGAGTGCACTGACATGGTGTACCGACGGTTCAGGATCAAAAGCCAACTCGGACGAAGCCGACACGAGAATATTCGAAGAATTGACCGTGATGGTCGCGGTATTTTCGCCTCCCGTCTGCCCCTCGGAATACAAAAATCCCTTGAAATCGCTCGTCGTTTTCTCTCCCTCTCGGGTCAAATCAATGTTGACGCTGGACACACCGCCGGCATATACGGAAGAACCGTCGTCGCGACGGCTGTTTTGCCCGGCAGATATTTGAAGCAAACGGGAATTTTCAATCGTTACATCGGCCGAGCCAGACAAGCTGATCCCGTATTGGCTTGCTTGGATGTTCGTTTGATTGTTGGACAAATTTACCCAGCCGTCATGAGACCCCAGGATTCCGCATTCCACATTAAGAATGGTTAGGCTGTCGGAGCTGACTTTGCTGCCAGCATTATTCATTGACCGAATGCCCATTTTGGCATTATCTATTTTTAACGAATCCAGCTCTAAGTCGATGAGACCGTCGTTCTGAGAATAGAGACCCGTACTTTCACTGTTTCGCATTTCAACGAACCCGCCGGACCTGAGAGTTATGGACCCGCCGTCAGCACGAAATCCGTAATAGTAATTCTCCAAATCAACGTTTATGTTTTTCAAATATATATCGGGTTCGCCCTTTTTCAGATCCTTCGCATAGGTCCAAATACCGGCATTCGCATATCTATCATTCGGATCGGTAATCCCTACGAGAGTTCCCTTTTCGCCGACAGCAACAACCCGAACAGGCGCCGCTTCATTTTGCTGAGTGGATTGATTGTACTCGGCACCAAAAATCAGGCTTCCATAACCTGCAATGGTGAATTCGTGTTCATTGACAAAATCAAAAGTGACGGTCGCACCATTTTGGATGGTCAGCGAGTCGCCGGCCATAATCGTTCGACCGCCGCCGCCCATGATCGTATGAAAAACCTCCGACCACATGCTGTCGTGATCGGCCACGTAATGGTGTCCTCCGATTTCTGCGGAGGCTGGAGAAGAGAGAGAAATAAGAACCGCAACACAAACTGCGGCGGAAATCGGCTTGAGACGCCAGGTTGGAGAATCGGATCGAGAGTCGGAATAAGTAGAAACACTATTCTTTACAATGCTTGCGAGGGGGGGGGTAAGGATAATCATGGTAAACACCTATTTTTACTAGGCTTTATATACGGTCGTCGAGAAAATACGCGCCGCCTTCTTCGGCACACATTGGATGGATGTGCGTGCGAAGAAACGGACATCTTGGCTCGAACGACCGTGGTCGCTCTCCGGGCTTTCAAACGGGTTCCCTATGTAGCTGACGGTCCTTAAGGAATGCTCTGAAGACGAGAGGATGTCAGCCGACATTTTTTATTCTATTCCACCTGTAGGCAAGAGAGTGTCATAAATTTTGTGTCTTGAGGGATAATAGTCGCCCACTCCGGGCCATTACCAACAAGACACCATGCAAACCAAGTCCCAACGTAACCGTCGTACTCAAACCAACCGCACCTCCGAACAGGACGTCCTTGCGAAGGCCGTCGAGGAGCTTGTGCGTGAGGGCGTCTATACCGGAGAGACGGGCTTCCGTGGCTTGATCCACGACGTCACCAAGAGCTTTCTGCAGGCGGCCCTTCAGGGCGAGCTTACGGCCCATCTGAACGACGAGAGGGAGGCCGCCGTCGCCGATGCTGAAGCGGAGCCAGAGCAGGCCGCCGGCATGCGAGCCAACAAGCGCGTGAAGACCGACATCGGCGAAGTCGAGATCGACGTGCCGCGCGACCGCAACGGCACCTTCGAGCCCATCCTGGTCCCCAAGCATGCGCGCACGTTCGGAGGGCTCGACAGCCAGCTCATCGCGATGTACGCCCGTGGCATGTCCACGCGTGACATCTCGGCGTTTGTCAAGCAGCAGTATGGAATCAATGCAAGTCCCGAGTATATCAGCACGGTTACCGACAGCGTCTTGGCAGACATCGAGAGTTGGCAGTCGCGCCCGCTCGACGAGGTGTACCCGGTGGTCTTCTTCGATGCCCTGCGCGTCAACATCCGCGACGGTGTGACCGTCAAGAAGATGGCCGTGCACATCGCGATCGGCATCAACGCCCGCGGCATGCGCGACGTGCTAGGCATGTGGATTGCCGAGAACGAAGGCGCCTCCTTCTGGGCATCCGTCTTCTCGTCTCTAAAATCCCGTGGCGTGCAGGATATCTTGATCGCCGTCACGGACGGCCTGACGGGCATGACAAAGGCGATCGAGACGGTCTTCCCGCAGACGGAGCACCAGACGTGCATCGTGCACTTGATCCGAGCGTCCACCGCCTTCATCTCGCACAAGGACCGCAAGGCCGTGTGCGCCCTGCTCAAGCCGATCTACGGGGCCACGGACGCCGTGGAGGCCGAGCATGCGCTCGAAGCGTTGGAACAGTCCGAGCTGGGCCGACGCTATCCTGCAGTGGCGCAGGCATGGCGGCGCGCCTGGGAGCAGGTGATCCCGTTCTTCAACTTTCCGCCCGAGGTGCGTCGGTTGATCTACACGACCAACTCCATTGAGGGGCTGAATCGGGCGATCCGCAAGGTGATCAAGACGCGCACGCTCTTCCCGAACGAGAAAGCTGCGAAGAAGTTGATTTTCCTTGCTATTCAAGGCTTTACGGAAAAGTGGAAGCGCCCCGCCCAGCGCTGGGCGGCTGCGATGCCGTTCTTCGCGCTCCGATACGGCGACCGCTTTACGGGCGCTGTCCTGTAACGTCCGTAAAGCTCTGGCGCAGACGCGTCGGGCACCCGTCGAGGTTAAGCCGCAGGGGCGTGCCCGCGCGTGCCGTCCGTCCGGGGGCTCTGCCCCCAACCCCCCGCGTTCGCCGCCACGTGGCTCGGGAGGGCGCTTGCGGCGCAACCGGTTGCGCCGGCCCGCACCCTCCAGAGCCCCCAGGGTACGAGTCCACGGCTGCTTGTCAAGGGCTTTCGCGGCGTATACTCGGCGCGCCGCTTCGCTTGCGCCTGCGTTACTCCACGGACCCTTGACAAGGCCGCCGAGGACTCTAAGGCGAAGCCGACCGATCAGGCAGAGCTGCTCCGACATGGTAGCTCGCGCTCGTTGGCGCTCGATGCAACCAACGCGGTCACCCTACGTCAAAGACGAGGGGGAGAGATTGCTCCCTCCCCCTACCAGGACCCGACAGACACAAATTTTTGCACACTCCCGTAGGCACAGGGCGAATTTGTTCTCGCTTTCTTCATGCAAGACAGAGTTTGATCGTCTTCGGACAATGGGAGGAAGGAGGCGCTTTCCCGGCGGTCATTCTGCTGAAGGAAATCGGTTTCGTCGCGTGACGTCGGCACGCCCCGTCTGCGGTTTTAAACCCGTCGACGCCAAGCGGCGGGGCCGTGACCGCACCGATGCCGCGATCGACACGACTTCAGAGATCCGACATCGACGCCATCCATGAACCGTGCAATGTTGCAGAACGGAGAAACCCTGTTTGACCGTTCTTCTCGTGGGAACCTCGCCGGCGGAGTCCTGACGGAATTGCATTGGCACGGTTTTAACCGGTTAAAACTACCCGCACGGGCGGATGGGACTCACCACGACAAGACCGCCGCCGACATGCGGCCGCGACAGTCTTGTCACGCCCCGAAGAGGTCGAAAATCGTCTCCCCGCCCTTGAAGAGGTTCGTGAACCCGAGCGCATAGTCCCGGAAGAACGCGTAGGCGAGGGCCATCACGCCCGCGCTGGCGAGAAGCCGCACTAGGGGACTCAGGGCCCCTCCGTAGAGGACGCGCAGGAAGAGGGCGGCGGCGAGCGCCGAAAGGCCGCAGGAAAAGGAAAGACTCGCCGTCTCGGACGTGATGCGGATGTATCGGGCGACGATGTCGCCCAGAAAGAACCCGAGCGTGGGGGAGGCGGCCATGCCGACGAAGGCGAGGAGAAGTCTCACGAGCATAACGGTTCCGAAAAGAAACAAAACGGTTGAAGGGTCGGGACCGGTCGGGTCCGCGGCGCGGTCCCGGCCGGCATGAAGGAGCGCAAAGACGCCGTGCTCTTCGCGCGTCAGATCCGCTTCTGGATGTTCCCGCAGGCGAGTCCCAGGAGAACCACGACGCACCCGCAGAAGACGGGAATCACGACGGGCGGGACGGCCAACGGAAAGAGAAACGATGCGGTCAGCCCGAAGACGCCCAGCCCCAGCGCCTGAAAGGCGTGGTGCTGCACGACGGGCGACGTGTGCGCAAAACCCGACTTCTTGATCTCGCGCGAGAGCAGTCCCGTGCGGATCGCGATCACGAAGGCCGGAATCCAGAGCGGAAGCCAGATGAGGAAGAGGGCGAGGCGGCGAAAGAACCAGTACGCCGTGTCGAACACCGCGTCGAGCCGTTCGGCGTAGTAGTTCCAGATCCGTTCGCGCTTTTGCGGACTGATGAGGGACTTCGAGCGTCGTTCGCGCTCGGTCGGCATCACCCACAGGCGAAGCGCCTCTTCGGCGTGCGACTCGAGAAGAGTCGACGCGTAGAGGCGGTCGGCGAGCGCCGTGATTTCACGGTTCGTCGACTCTCCGAGTGAACGGTTGACCCAGGTCCACTCGAGCTCCGCGTTCCTGCGGATGAAGTCGTTCGGGAGAAAGAAGCCCGACACGCAGATCTCGGTCAGAAGCACGAAGAAAAAGAAGGCGGCGACGCCCCCTCCCGACGTCTTAGCCATTCTCGGGGTCCCCGTTTTCCGAACCGGGCAGGAGCAGGGCCCTGCTGATTTTTTCGAGAACTTCGGTTCGACGGCGAGGAACCGCGTGTTTCCAATACTTATCTCTAGTTCCCTGGCAAATGTCGATACTCAGGACTTTTTGAGAGGGTTTTTAGAACCAACAAAAAACCTACTGCACAGTAAAAAAGGCGGCTTATCTCTTGCATGAAAGCCGCCTTTATTTTATAATGTAGTATCGATATTATATCTCCTCTACAACTTACCATGCATATCGCCAACAATCTCCGAAGCGGACACCTTTACGCCTCTGTCGTCACCTCTGTGCGTGAAAATGGAAAGGTTCGTAAAAAGTTGGTCCGTTACCTGGGACGAGTTCTTGATGCTGAACGCGGCATCTACCAGTCCAAGGAGAGAGGAGTTTTTACCTACGATTTAAAAACGGATACGATTGGCTCAGCTCCTGAAGATTTTGTACCGAATGTTCGCAGAAAGAACGCTCGGGAAGAATTGTTGGTTGATTTCGGAGATACTCATCTTTTTTCAGAATTTCTGCGAAAAATCGGTTTGGATGGTGTAATTCGATCTATTCCTTACGGGAATTTGGATTCGTTGTTCGGCCTGCTTCACTATTACATGCAGGCGAAAGAAAGCAACGCGCATGCCGAATGTTGGCTCGAAGGAAATTACGCTCGCATTCTTTACCCCAACGCCAATTTATCGAGTCAGCGCATCAGCGACATGCTCCATGCCGTCGGACGAGAAGACTCCCTGCGCGCTTTTTTCAAGGCTTACCTTGAATGGCTTGGAACGACCGTAACCCAGGACGCAAACATCTTGATCGACAGCACCGGCGTTCCCAATAGCATCCGTTTTCCGATTACGGCCGTAAGCAATCACAATGGCCAGATCTCAGAAGAGGTGCGTTTGATCTACGTCGTCCAACAAGGAACTCGCATGCCGATTTACATGAGATACGTGCCGGGAAACGTCATCGACACCACCACCCTTGCCACGACGATCAAAGAACTCAAGGCAATGGGAGTCAACACGAAGTTCGCCATCCTCGACGCCGACTACGTAACGGCGGAGTGCATCGAGCAGCTGTGCGAGGAAAAGATATCGTTCATCACCCGTTGTCCGACCAACCGCAAGCTATACAAAGACTTGATCGCCAAGGAACTTGACGGCCTGGAAGATGCCGGGAATCTCGCCGTAGACAAGGAGGGACACCTCTTCAACGGCCGCCAGGTCTACATTAAATGCGTTCCCGTCGAGTACGAGGGGCATCACCTCTACGCTTACGTTTGTCGCGACAAGGGGATGCAGGAAGTTGAACGAAAGAAATTTCTCGACAAGAATGCCAATGGGCGAGTCAATGTAAAGAAATTTCACGAAGAAATGCGGGAGCACGGTGTCTTTGTTTTGCTGGCTACTCGCCGCATCCAGGCAGAGCATGTATTGTCTCACTATTACGTGCGTCAAGATATCGAGCAGGTATTCGACATCACGAAAAATTACGCATCACTCCTGCCATTAAATATCGAAAAGGAAGAAACATTCCGCGGACATTTACTGATTACGTTTATCGCAACCGCTTTGTTGCAACGAATTCAGAACGAACTCAAAAAATCGAATTTTTCGCTTGATCGCATTCTGATGCGTATGCGCACTCAAAAGGCAAAAGTTTTTGAAAATGTCGTCATCCCCGGTGAGCCTGTGAAGGAGCATCGGCAGATTTACAAACTTCTCGGCGTGAAGTGCGCTAAAGAGTACGTGCGAAAAGCCCAGACGGCGTAGTCGCGACATCGGGGCGGGAACTCTGGTTTAATGGATATATCTGCCTCAAGACAGCCCCAAAAAAAGCATCCGCCTTTTGGCCATCATGGTCAAATTCGCGGATGCTTTTTTTCTTCAGTCTGGCCGTCCTTTTAGCTGCCGCTTACCTCCCGCCTCCATTCCCTCCAATGAGCCCCTCAACCAGCAATCGGTTCATTGGAAACGTCGGTTCTGATACGTCACTTGAGACGCACCTTTTATCGCCCCAGCACCTCATCAAAACGTCATAAAAAAACATGACCTGAATCAACAAAATGCCATATTTTTGGGATGATGGGCAGAATGATGGGCAGTCACGAATATTTATATTTTTCTTTAAATTTCAAATACCGTATGCTTCCGGCAGAGGCACCACCCATCACTCAACGGACGGCCTCTAGTTGTTCGTTTTTTCTTTTAAAAACAAAGAGCTACCCCAAAAAAAATTTACACCCGGGGCGTAAATTTTGGGATCTAAGTAGCAGTTCATTAGAGACCTCAAGAGTTCAGCACAGGCTCCTGTTAGGCGTTTTCAGCCATGCCATTGAGTAGCGAAGGCTCCGTAGGCCGGCTCCTTTAAACCTCCACCGACTTGACTATCGAAGTTAGGCGCAGGTTTCCATCTGTCGATCAAATCGCAATCTCTCCGTTAGGGGTGGCGTGTTTTTCTTGGCCGTTCATCCGCATCAAAGGCGCATCTGCCCCTCATAACAGATTCTGGCAACCGCTGGCTGTCGGACTCAAATTTTTTGGCTAAGTGCGTGCCCTACGCATGCTAAGACGGTAGCGAGAAAAATCCTGCTTTGTGCGTTGTTTTGACTACTGCCTTATGTTGGACTGGATCCGACACCGCTACAGCGCCCGACCTTAAATATCGAGTTTGACGAAGAGAATACATGCAATTTACAGCATACAGTTAGTTAGTATAACTCGATCTACCAAGGATTACCCTCTCAAACCTATCATGAAAACCAATCGAAAACCCTTGCCTGTTGCGTTCGCGCAACCAGTTTCAAAACCCTTATAGAAACTTAAACAAATAGTTGCTCTACTCCTAACAAGTGCAATACCCTTGTCCAATAAATGCATAAAAATGCATATAAGGAGAAAGCACTATGACCCAAGGAATCAAAATTTCCAGACGAACGCTAGCCGGTGCAACCGCCTCTGCAGCTTTCACTTGTAGCCTGGCAACGATGCCTGACATGGCAAGGGCAGCTCAAGAAAGAGGAGATCGAATTTCCTGGCAGATGTGCCCAAGAAACTGTCATGACACCTGCACACTTATTTCTCATATTCGCGATGGCAAGATCGTTCGTGTCACCGGTGATCCCTCTAATCCTGTTACAGCAGGCGCTCCGTGTGTGAAAGGGCTCACTTATCCCCAATATGTCTATGCAAAGGAACGCGTTCTGCATCCTTTAAAGCGCGTGGGCAAAAAAGGTGAAGGAAAATGGAAGCAGATCACATGGCAAGAAGCCTATGCCGAGATTGCCGGTCGACTGAAATCAATCATTGACAACTATGGCCCTGAAGCCATCTTGCCGTACAGTTACTCAGGGACCTTATCTCTGGTCAACAATACCGCCGGCCCGGAACGCTTCTTTAACAAAATCGGCGCCTCTAACCTCGAGCGCAGTATTTGTTCCTCGGCTGGTAAAGCTGCCTTAGCCCTAATGTACGGTGACTTTGCTTCATTCGATCCCGTCGAGTACTACCCCAAAACAAAACTATTCATTTCATGGGGCATTAATCACACTGCAACCAATGTGCACGGCATTAAATTTATTAACCAGGCTCGTGCAAATGGTGCAAAGTACATTGAAATTAATCCTGTCCGAACTCCGACTGCATCCCAAGCCGATCTTTTTATCCAGCCGATTCCTGGAACTGATGCTGTGCTTGCTCTTGGTCTGGCGAATCAACTCATTACAACAGGAGCCATTGATCAGGAATTTATTGACAAGTACACCGTAGGCTATGAAGAGCTCAAAAAGTTGGCCTCGGAGTATCCGCTTGAACGTGTCAGTCGTGAAACTGGCGTAAGTGAAGAAGAAATCAAGAAGCTCGCACATGCCTACGCATCAATCAAGCCTTCGATCATCCGCATCGGCTACGGAATCCAGCGCCATACCAACGGTGGCGACATGGTACGCGCTATCGGAGCTTTGCCAGCATTGGTTGGGCAAGTTGGGAAACCTGGAGGCGGATGGTTTTACATCAACGGCGGTTATGCACCCTTCGACTCTGCCAAGGCCAGCGGAAAACACCTGCGCAAAGGCACTGCGCGCACACTCAGTATCAACCAATTGGGGCTGGCTCTGACTGGGGATCTCCCTGAAACTAAGAAAAAACCGGTCAAGGCACTGATTGTTTACAACTCTAACCCCATGAACGTGACGCCCAATACGGAGAAAGTGCGCAAGGGGCTTATGCGTGAAGACCTCTTTACCGTTGTTCTTGACCCAATGATGACGGATACTGCAGATCTGGCCGACATTGTCCTTCCTGCTTCCACCTCGTTCGAATACACCGATGTGCAGTCGGACTACTTCGGACCTTATGTCCGATACAACGAAAAAGCAATCGAGCCGCTAGGCGAAAGCAAGCCGAATCGCGAGATCTTCTTCACACTCGCTAAAACAATGGGCTTTAACGATCCCGAGTTCGACGAGTCTGAGGAAGAAATCATCCGTAAGTGCGTTCAGTGGGATTTGCCTCGCATGAAAGGATGCACGTTTGAACGTCTTGTTAAAGAACACTGGTTCAAGATGGACATCCCTGATCCGTTCCTCAACCACAAATTCAAAACTCCAAGCGGCAAGATTGAATTTGCGAGTGAAGTTGCAGTGAAGAAATGGAATGCTCCTCGTGTACTCAGTCTTAAACGACCGGTTGAAAGCGCTTGGGAAAATCCGAAATTGGCCAAAAAATACAGCTTTACGCTGCTGACCCCGGCGCACGCCAAGATGCTTAATTCTCAGTGGAATAACGTCAAATACATTCGTAATGACTTCAAGGAAGTCGTTGTACTTATCAATCCTAAGGATGCGAAGACGCTGGGGATTGCAGATCACGATCTTGTCAAGGTCAAAAATGACCGTGGACAAGTTTTAGCTCGCGCCAGCATTTCGACTGAAACACGCCCCGGAGTGCTTGTCTCCTGGAAAAACCAATGGATCAAGCTCAATGAGCATGCATCGACTATCAACATGCTGACACCGGACTATCTGTCCGATATGGGTTTGAACTCCACATTCCATTCCAATCTTGTCACTATCAGCAAGGCGTGAGGCATCGAAATGACAAAACAACTTGGATTTTCCTTTGATCAGAACATTTGTGTCGGATGCGAAGCCTGCCGGGTAGCGTGTCAAGTTTCGCACGACTTAGATGAATCAGTCAGTTGGCGAAAGGTCGACAAATTCACAATCACGGATCACGGTCGCAAACGTGACGTATTTCTATCTCACGCCTGCATGCACTGCGAAAACCCTGCCTGCATGAAGGTATGTCCGATGAAGTGCTTCACTAAGACTGTTGATGGAGCCGTCATTTTGAACAACGAAAAATGCATCGGTTGCAAGAGCTGCATCAAAGCATGCCCCTACGGGGCCATTTCCACCAATCCGTCAACAGGAAAGAGCGAGAAATGTGACTTGTGTGCAGATATGCTCAAAATGGGAGAACTTCCCGCATGCGTTCAGAGCTGCCCAGTTCAGGCTCTTAAGGTCATCGAAATTGGTAAAGATGACTCTAAGCTCGTCAAGGAAGCTATCGGAATGAAACAGACACCGACCCGTCCTTCCATGCGGTTCGTAAAACCACGAGTGCTTGGTCTTTAACTTGATTTCGGCAGAGTGGCGGTGAATTGGTAAGGTCTCCAGAGCTACAATTCACCGCCTATGCCGTTTTCTCGGCTTTTCCCCGTTTTGGAAGGAACTTCCGAGTGTCAGATCAATGTTGTTGTGAATCTCCCGCCCTCAATGAACAGATCCAGGTGCTTAAAGCACTAGCCGATCCCAATCGTTTGCGCATTTTCTGGCTACTCATCCACATTGACGACAAGGTCAACGTATCTGAGGCCATGCATGTTCTGCAGTTGCCTCAATATGAAGTTTCCAAGCATTTAAAGCAGCTCAACGAAGCCGGATTGCTTTTTCGGGAAAAGCAACAAAGATTCGTGTACTACCGACTTAAACGAAAACTCGATCCATTCCGTCGGTCCTTAGTGCGTGCCATCGAAGATCTACCGGAAGATCTCTTTACCGAAGACGCGAAGAGATGCCGAGATGCCTGTCTCGCAAGAGACGAAGTTTCAGTGCCCTGATTGTCTTGTACTTCTAACGTTTCGACAACTACGCCGAAGAATTTTCGCGTCATCACCTCCTGCAGAACAAATCAAAAGCTACAGACGGGCCCTCAAATTCACGCCAATGCACTGCTACTGTTGCTCAATGGTTGTCGTTTCACTACAATGCTTCAAATGTTGTTGTACAATCAAACTATGAACGAAAAGCAAGCATCCCTCTTTTTTGAAGCACTGTCCTCTGACGTACGATTGCAGATTTTCCGGTTATTGGTTCGGTTCTCGCCCCATGGTCTGGTGCAAGGCGAGATCGCCCTGAAACTCGATCTGCCTATCACGAACCTCTCTTTTCACCTCAAAGCGCTCGTACACAGTACTCTGGTGGACGTGCAGCGCGAAGGTCGGTTTATGCGTTACAAGGCCAATACCGCGCTGATGCGGGAAGTTGTCGGGTATCTCACGTCCGAATGCTGTACCGGATGCCGAACCATTGACTCTGGCACTGCAAATCAGTCGTGATCGTTGTCGTCGCTCAGTTTTTTCTTATTTATTTCAACACTTCAATATTTATTGATCTAATAAAATGTCCCAACAAAAATCTTCATGTTGCTGCTGTGGTCAGGCAAAACCTCAAGCTCCTCAGACAAATGCTGATAATTGGGCTGCGAAATACCTGCTGAGCGTGATTATTTTTGCTGCCATCTGGTTCTTTGCCTACAGCGGCATCGAAGATGCCGCGCACTGGGTTGTCTTTGAAGGATGGGGAGCTTCACCGGAATCACACGTTGCCTCAGCGGTCGAATTCTTTCTTTATGACACCGTCAAAATTCTCCTGCTCTTAGTGGCGCTTATCTACGTTATTGCTTGGCTGCGCGCCACTCTGAACGTGGAGAAGGTTCGTGACTACTTAACCGGGAAAGGTCGTGGCCTCGGGTACTTTCTTGGCGCTATGTTCGGAGCTGTGACGCCCTTTTGTTCATGCTCCAGCATTCCGCTTTTTCTGGGATTCACAACGGCTCGGATTCCTTTTGGGGTGACCATGGCCTTCTTGATCACGTCTCCGCTCATCAACGAAATTGCCGTTGTGTTGTTGTGGGGGTTGTTGGGCTGGAAGTTCACTGTGGTTTATGTCTTGGTGGGGCTAGCTGCCGGCATTATCGGAGGCTTCTTTATGGACAGCATCCGTGCCGAGCGGTGGCTGCAGCCTTTCATCATTGAGTCTATGAACAACCTTCCGACTCACTCTGCTGAAAGCTCAGATACTTCAACAGAAAATCTGTCCTTGCGGGAGCGTCATCTTTTTGCGTACTCCGAAATGACCTCGATCTTTCGCCGCGTCTGGCATTGGGTTATTGTCGGTGTCGGCATCGGAGCACTTCTGCACGGTTTTGTCCCCGACAACTGGTTTGCTGAAAATCTCGGCGCCAGTCAATGGTGGTCTGTTCCGATTGCCGTTTTGGTTGCAATTCCCCTTTATTCCAATGTCACCGGCATTGTTCCTGTCATGGAAAGCTTGCTTGTTAAGGGCATGCCCATCGGAACAACAATGGCGTTTTGCATGAGCGCCGTTGCGGCAAGCATCCCCGAATTCATCATGTTGCGACAAATCATGACGGCAAAACTTCAGGCTGTCTTCATCGCCTATCTGTGGGTCATCTTTACATGCGTCGGGTGGCTCTTCAATGCCATCGAACCACTTATCACTCAATAAGGAGAAATCATGGAAATCAAAGTCTACGGTCCCGGTTGTGCCAAATGCGTTGCCGTCGAAAAGCTCGTGCGTGAAGTCGTTTCACAAAAAGCGCCCGGCGTCACAGTGGAGAAAGTTTCCGACATCCGCGAGATGATGAAGGCCGGCATCCTCTCAACACCAGCGGTCGTGATAGACGGTGTGCTCAAATCGTCAGGCCGTGTCCCCAGCAAAGAAGAAATCGAGTCCTGGATCAGCTAAACATTCTCACCGCTCCGATCCACAGCGTTCCAATCTCTTTGCCTCAGGTTCTGTTGCAACGACGAAAACTATTCACTCAAGCCCAATCTCATCGAAAGATCCAGAGCTGAGGTCGTTGCGACAAATTTTGAGGTTTATAATTTGATCGCTAATTAGCTTTTTAGCTAATTAGCTTTTGCGTGCTCACACAGGAGAGTCGCTATGGCGAACAAACACAAATATGCCATGGTCATTGATTTGACTCGGTGCGTCGGTTGCCAGTCTTGTACCGTCAGTTGCAAGTTTGAAAACCACGCGCCCAAGGGGTTCTTCAGAACCTGGGTTTCTGATCATGAAATCGGAAGATATCCCAATACAAGGAGAGAATTCCTCCCTCAGCTTTGCAATCAATGTGACGACCCAGCTTGCGTTCCGGTATGCCCGGTAAAAGCAACTTGGAAAGATGACAACGGCGTAGTTGTTATTGACAAGTCAAAATGCATCGGGTGCGGTGCTTGTGTTAAGGCGTGTCCTTATGGAGACAGGTTCCTGGATCCGGTTAAGAAAAAGGCCGACAAATGTGATTTCTGCTTCCGTCGAATCGAACAAGGCCTACAACCGGCATGTGTTGAAACCTGCGTCGGAGGAGCTCGCATTTTTGGGGATCTCGCTGACCCCGCAAGCCAGGTCTCCCAACTTGCCTCATCAAAAGATGCCAAGGTCCTCAATCCCGGTTCGGGCACTCGTCCCCAGGTGTTCTATATCGGACTTGATCATGCTATCGAACACACTCCGGTTCATTGAATTCGGGAGGAATGAAAATGCAACGCAGGAATTTCATCGAATCATTTGCAGCCGTTGGTGCTGCCACCGGTTCTTCTCTGTTTGCGGTTCCTTCTTTGGCTACTGGAACCAAAACTATTACAGAAACGAGCCCCGAAACAGCTCCCGAATGGATACGTGACAAAAAAACAGGAAATTTCCATATCAATCCAGACTATTGTGTCCGTCACTCCGTCTGTCTGCAGTGTCACGGCGAATGCGGTATTCGTGCCAAAGTCGAAAGAAAGACGGGAAAACTTGTGCGACTTGTTGGTAACCCATGGCACCCGAACACAAAAATTAACTACCTCGATATGCAAACGCCTGTCAGCAAAACTGCCGCTGATCCAGGAACACTCTGCGCTCGTGGTGTCTCAGGTCTGCAGGTTCTTTATGATCCGTACCGTATTCGCGTACCGTTGAAGCGTACAGGACCTCGCGGTTCCAACGAATGGAAGCCCATTTCCTGGAAGCAACTTCTGGACGAAGTTGTTGATGGGGGCAAGATTTTTGCCGATGTCAACGATCCTCTGAGCAAAAACTTGGATATCCATGGTTTTCGGTGGCTGTATGAACGTCGGGAATCTCTGATGGACCCGGCCAATCCGGATTACGGTAACAGAACCAACGGATTGGTACTCCAGGGCGGGCGCATCGTCAAATCAAGAAAAGATTTTCAAACGCGCTTTGCCAATTCCTTTGGCACGGTCAATAGCTACGAACATACAAATATCTGCGAACAAAGCCATCACATTGCAACCGGAGAGACATACGGTGGCAAACATAATTTCCACGCAGATCTGTGCAATAGTGAATTCGTCATGTACTGGGGTACTGCACCGGGTGAAGCAAACTTCCCGATGCAGACGCTTGGGAAGTATTCCGCATATGCACGCAAGCGCGGCTGCAAAATTGTGGTTGTAGATCCGGTATTGCCTGTAACCGTCACATCGAACCCGAATATGAAATGGGTTGCGATTCGTCCGGGAACCGACGGCGCCTTGGCTATGGGTATGTTGCAGGTCATCATTGACGAGAAACGTTTTAATAAAAACTTCCTCTCACGTCCCAATGCTTCCGCCGCTCAAAAGGCCGGAGAACTGAACTGCACAAACGCTTCCTGGCTCGTCGTTACTGATCAAAAGCATCCGTCCTTCGGACGCTTTTTGACCGCTAAAGAAGCCGGAATCGGAGAATCCGGAGCTGTTGTTATTGCTACCGATGGGAAACCCGCACTTGCGGCAAGTTGTCAGGAAGCGCAGATTGACTGCTCAACCAAGATCAATGGCATCGCTGTACAAAGCGTATTTAAGCTTCTATCTGAATCCGCCCACAAAAACACTTTGTCGGAATACTCAGAGATTTGCGGTGTTGCAGTCGACGAAATTCGCTCGCTTGCTCGTGAAATGACTTCACACGGACGAAAAGCCGTAGCCGAGTTTTACCGCGGAATTGCCCAGCATCCCAATGGGTACTACACGGGGCTGGCAATCAACGCCATTAATGTCATGATCGGCAATTTGAATTGGAAAGGCGGAGCTTCCACCGGCGGCGGCTCTTACGACTATGCCAAAGGCCGTTATGACCTCAAGACCATCCCCGGACTTAAAGCAGCAGCCAAGGGACTGCGAATTTCCAGAGAAAAAGCGCGATACGAACAATCCTCTGAGTTCCAGCGCATCAAGTCCGAAGGCAAGAACCCTTATCCTGCTCGCCGTCCATGGTTCCCGTTCTCAGGTGATATCTACAGCGAAATCCTTCCGTCGGCGCTTGAAGGTTATCCCTACAAAGCCGACATCCTGATCTGGCATATGGCAACTCCGCTATATGCAGCTCCAGGACAAGCCAGTAAAGAACTGACTGAAAAACTCAAAGATCCCCGCAACATTCCGCTGATTATCTCGAGCGATATCGTGATCGGAGATTCTTCAATCTATGCTGACTACATCATTCCAGACATCACGTATCTGGAACGTTATGTACACGTGGCTGTTCCCGACACTTTGATGAGCAAAGGCATCGGTGTACGTTATCCGGTAGTTGAGCCGCTGACTCAGGTAACCGATGACGGACGTCCTTTCAGTTACGAAACCTTCTTGATTGATGTGGCCAAGAGACTGGGTATGGCAGGCTTTGGCAATAAAGCCATTCCGGATCACGAGGGTCAGCTCTGGCCGCTCAACAGAATGGAAGACTACTACATCAAGGCGACGGCGAATGTCGCATATAACGGTTCGCCCTGTGCCGATGCAACCGATGAAGATATCGCTGTAGCCGATCTTTCCAAGTACTACAACAAGTACAAGGAATGCGTAAAGCCATCCGAATGGAAAAAGGTTCTTTACGTTATGAGTCGCGGTGGAAAATTTGAATCGGTCGCCAATCGCTACAACGGCGACAAACTCGGGCATGTTAATTCCACACTCATCAGCCTCTATAGCGAAAAAGTAGCCTCCGGAATCAATAGCATGACAGGTAAACGCTTTTCCGGTATCGCCCTGTGGCAAAAGCCTTTGACGATTCTCGGAAAAGATGTTGCTACTCTGGACGATGCCCAAACCAAACCCTTTGTCATCGTCACTCAAAAATCCCCGATGCAGTCGCATTCAAGGCTTCCTGCTTGTACTGTCATTCGTGAAATACGACCTGAAAATGCTGCCGAAATCAATCCAGCAGAAGGTCGAAAACTTGGTATCAAAACCGGGGACGAAGTTGTTATAAAAACGGCTACGGGGGAAAGACGCTGCAAAGTTCTTTTGCGAGAAGGCGTTGCTCCGGGCGTAATCAGCTTTATTGTCGGTTATGGTCACACGGGCTACGGCGCCGCCAAGGGGCGCATTGGCAATAAGACTCTTGCCGGTGATCCGGAACGTGCTCGAGGCGTCAACCTTAATCCGGTTATGCGACTTGATCCCGATGTTCCGATGATGGCTTTGATGGATCCGATTGGTGGATCCGCTGCCTTCTACGACACACGGGCAGGAATTGAGAAAATCTAACCAATAACATAGAAAAACACGGCGGGAGATGCACTTCTCTCGCCGTCTAACAACTGAATCATGCAAAACGCTAGGGATTATCTGCAGTTATGTTGTTTGACCGCAGCAGGATTGATGCTTTCTGCGCCCAACGCTGAACAAACGGACTTAATCAATAAATTAACAGGACAAAACTTGGATGCAAGCTCGCTTGCTGCCTCATTTGAAAACCTGTTTTGCCTACCAGACTCAGCCAAGTATGTTCCGATCTACGAACACGTTCTCACGTCAGCAAAGGAAATCAATGGCAGGTTTGAATTTGACAGTCGCATTTCTGCTGAAGCCAGTCAGGCAATTGAGGCAGAGTTTGATAAACGTGGCTTTGAATGGCACAAATTTGTGAAGGATATGCCCACAGTTGGCGGAACAATGGTCGCGGATCATGAAGGACTCATTCTGCTCTTCATCGCTGCTTTGGCTCAGACCGCATATCCGGCCGAGGAAACCAGGCGTTTCGTGGCCGGCAGGCTTCCTGCGATAGAATGTCTGGAAATAGTGCTGCGGGGCATCCCCGATCCTTATGCTTGTGCTCTGGCAACAACCATAAATGAAGCACGCACTGCTATCGTCAATTACTTCCAACTGTCGTAAACATCAGAATGGACAAGAGTGATCTGCCTTGGGATAGCCTGAAAGCTGATTGCCGAATATTCAAAGCGCTTGGGCACGAGAGCCGCATGGCAATGGTGTACGCTCTTGGTAAAAAAGGGGCAATGTGCGTGGGCGATCTTCAGAAAATCGCGGGGTCGTCGTTGCCGACAGTTTCCAGACACTTGGCCATATTAAAAAATGCTGGGATTGTCTCAAGTGAGAAGCGCAACAACAGCATTTTCTACAAACTCGAGATATGTTGCCTGAGCTCACTCCTGGACTGTTTGAATGAACATCAAGGCGGTTGTAAATGCCGTTCGAATGGGTAAAGAGCGTTTTTTGAACCCGCCTAACACAAAGAGTAGGACCAGCTTATCGTTGCTAACTACTTTTTCCTCTCTTCCAGAATCCTATAGAGATATGACATAAATCAATAAAACGTCATATTGCATTTTGATGATGGATACAATGATGGATAACTAAAAAATTTTGATTTTTTCCCTTATCTATCAAAGTCCCTAAATTCCCGGCAGGGCGCCAAGTTAGAAAACCGAGCGGTTCGTCACCGTTCGGTTTTTTGTTATTTTCCCCTTTAAAAACAATCCTGTACCCTTAAATTACGTTCTTGCTCGTTTGTGATGATTCCTGGCCAGCCGACACCCGGATAATGGGCAGGATGATGGGTAGACTGGGTTTGAAATTTCAAATCTGCACTCTGCCCATCATCAACTCAACATGCCGAAGATTACTGGCTGGCTGTGATGAAAGGAGAGATGATGATTTTGAATACTGCAGATGCTCACGATTTCATAGACCAACTGACCCTGGAAGGGGTGCCCTGGCATCGCTTAACAACACCCTATGGTCGAGGGGATGAGCTTCCGAAGTTGCTCAACGCTTTGTCCTCTTTAAGAAGTCAAGAATCTGTTGATTCGACTGTTCGGAAGATATCCCATCTCATTGAACATCAGGGCACTCTTTGGCACGTCACCCCATTTGCAACCGTCTTTCTTGCCCGTATATTCAAGAATTCCCTAGTGGCTGCGACTACAAATCCTGTTGCTCACCAAGCGGTCGATCACATTGGTGAACTATTCGCTGTCTTGTTGGAGAGCATTCGCGACGCTCAAACGCTAGAGCACGCGGATCCCCTACCCAAATTCTCCGATCTTCTGACTGAAGACTCCTTGTGGCCCGATGATGAGGAAGACGATGAGTTGAGGTGGGAAGAAGAGGAAGTTTTCTCTGATTCGATGTTCTACAGCTTCTGGTTCTACACCAAAGAAGTTTTGGCAGACGCTCTTAATGGCTTGGATGAGGTTCCCCAAGAATTTGCCGAGTCGATCAGCTCTCTGAAGGAACTCCTATGACAACTCGCGCAGCTTTCCTTGTTATGGCTCTCTTGCTTTCTGGATGCTCAGCATCTGGACCAGTAACCCCTTATTTGTACGACAACGGACCGGACTATCTTTCAGAAGGTCTGATGCGAATTCAAGACTCAAGCGGCAAGATTGGTTATGCAGATGAAAAAGGGGAAATCGTAATCTCACCACAGTTTGCTTTCGGCTATCCCTTCAAAAACGGCCATGCCAAGGTCACATTGCAGGGACATGAAGAAGTTGTTCCCGGATCCAATGGAGAAATGCATATCTGGCAAAGTGAGCAATGGTTCTGTATCGATCGATCAGGCCGGCGTGTAGATTGCATCGAAACACCACTGAAACCCTAACCTACTCACACATCGCCAGTAAGAGAATCCTATTCTCAGCCCATTAAGGAAAAATCAAGAGATTAACCGCCAAAATAACAACTTTTTTAGATGTCGTTTTCCCGTATTCTCTGCAGAATCAGACAACTAAAGCCAAAATATTCTCGGCCGAGATATCAAATGCTCATCCAAGGGCTCTCTGTAAGAAACTCTGTCTTTGTAATAATTCTTCGGCAAATACCACAGTTCCAACCGAACGACACGAGAAGTGACCGCTCATCATCCCCCTAACCGGATCGGCTACCGGTTGTCGGGATTCTCTCTTTCAAAAGCGAGCAGGCTTATTGACTTCTGCCGTTATACGCAGACTTACTCAAGACGATGGTTGCAAGCACGACAAATGCATCACTTCTTCAATCATCCGATGCATGGCTCGGACAAGCTCCGTATCGGCGGCTCGATAGAAGACTTCTTTCCCCACTCGACAAGAAGTTACAAGTCCGGCAACCTTCAAAAGCCTCAGATGGTGCGCTACGGCGGGGCTGCTCATCTCCATGATGGCAGCAATGTTGAGCACGCACTCTTCGGAATGGCACAACAACAAAAAAATCCGACAGCGGGCCGCATCGCTTAGATGTTTGAAAACCTGGGCCACGGGTTCAAAGCTTGAAGATTCGGGCAATTGCTCCACTGCAAAAACATTTCCCTCTTTATGCCGATGCGGAAGATTTGTTGTGACAGACATATCAGACAATTCAATTCTTGCTTAATCTTGACATCCAACACCAACCGGATTATAGTGCAACCAGTCAATTAAGTAATTGCTTAATTCTTTAACTAATAGGAGCAACCAAAATGACAAAGACCTACAAGATCGAAGTTGATTGCGCTAACTGCGCCCGCGAAATGGAAGAAGCGGCAGCAAAAATCAGCGGTGTGCAATCGGTCACGGTGAATTTCATGGCTCAAAAAATGGTTGTGGAATTCCGTGATGGGTTTTATCCTGACAATGTCATGATTGAAGTGCTTAAAGCTTGCAAAAAAGTAGAACCCGACTGCGAAATTTTTCTCTGATGTCGAAACGCCGCCAGAGCACTGCTTGACGGCGTTTTTCTCTCTCTTCAATTCAAATTTTGCTTAATTTTTACATCAAATTAAGCGCAAGACATCACCAACGGACTCTGCAACAAATGAAGACAAAGCAAAAAAAGATGCTTGTACGCATCATCCTTGCAGCAATGCTTCTCGTAAGTCTCGCGTTTGCACCGGTCACGGGACCTTTGAGATTGGCGCTTTACCTTATTCCCTATCTTCTTGTCGGCTATGACATCCTGCTCAAGGCGGCAAAAGGCATACGAAACGGCCGTGTTTTCGATGAAAATTTTCTGATGACCGTTGCTACCTTAGGCGCCATTGCCATAGCACTTTACGACGATACCGGCGAGTACACGGAAGCCGTTGCCGTGATGCTCTTTTATCAAATCGGTGAATGGTTTCAGGCTTATGCCGTGGGCAAAAGCCGCAAAAACATCAGCGATTTGATGGACATTCGCCCCGATTACGCCAACATTGAAAGAAGCGGGAAAATTGAACAGGTCGCTCCCGAATCTGTTGAGGTCGGAACCGTTATTGTCGTGCAACCCGGTGAGAAGGTTCCCATTGACGGCATCGTTATACGCGGCGAAACTAGTCTCAACACCAGCGCTCTCACGGGGGAAAGTCTGCCGAAGCACGTTGCCCCGGGGGAAAACGTCACCAGCGGCTGCATCAATTTGACTGGCGTTATTTATGTGCGTACAACCAGGCTCTTCGGAGATTCGACAGTATCTCAAATCCTGGAATTGGTCGAAAATGCCTCTTCACGCAAATCACAATCGGAAGCTTTCATTACTCGTTTTGCCCGTATCTATACACCGATTGTGTTTTTCAGCGCTTTGGCGCTTGCTCTCGTCCCTCCGCTAGTGCGGCTTTTTGCAATGGGAGCAGACGCTCAATGGGATGACTGGATATATCGCGCTTTGGTGTTCCTGGTTATCAGTTGCCCCTGCGCTCTTGTGATCAGCATTCCTCTTTCTTTTTTCGCCGGCATCGGCGGAGCAAGCAAAGAAGGAATACTTGTGAAAGGTTCCAATTATCTGGAAGCTCTTTCACAGACTTCAACTCTTGTCATGGATAAAACAGGAACGCTGACGCAAGGTGTTTTCGAGGTAACGGCAGTTCACCACAACACGATCGATGAAAACCGCCTCCTCGAATTGGCGGCTCTTGCCGAAAGTGCCTCCTCGCATCCGATCAGCAAGAGCCTGCAGAAAGCATACGGCAAAGCAATTGATCGGAGTCGCGTTACGAACATCCGTGAACTTGCGGGTAAAGGTGTCGTCGCCAGTGTCGACGAACAGGAAGTTGCAGTCGGCAATGAAAAACTCATGACCGAACTCGGAATAGAGTTCATCGCCTGCCGCAGTATCGGCACAATCGTCCACATTGCCGTCAACGGAAACTATTGCGGCCACATCGTGATTGCAGATCAACTGAAACCCAATGCAATCAAAGCGATTGATGCTGTGAGAAAAGCCGGCGTCAACAAAGTGGTCATGCTCACCGGCGACCGCAAAAGTGTCGCCCTAGCAGTGGCTTCACAGTTGGGCATAGACGAGGTGCGCTGCGAACTGATGCCCTCGGATAAAGTTTCCGCTGTTGAAAAGCTGCTGGCGCAACGAACCGGCTCCGGGAAACTGGCTTTCGTCGGCGATGGTATCAACGATGCTCCCGTTTTGTCCCGCGCCGATATCGGCATTGCGATGGGAGCCATGGGATCAGACGCTGCCATTGAAGCTGCAGATATCGTTCTCATGGATGACGATCCTCTAAAAATTGCCAAAGGCATCAAGATTTCTCGTAAATGTCTTCGCATTGTCAAGGAAAACATCTGGCTGGCTATCGGCATCAAGGTCCTGTGTCTTTTGCTGGGAGCTGTTGGCTTGGCCAACATGTGGATGGCAATTTTTGCTGACGTGGGAGTCATGATTCTTGCTATCTTGAATGCAATTCGTGCTCTCTTTGTCAAAAAACTTTGATCACTTCGTCTTGCGGCTTGGTCTCACGCGTGTCCTCTTTCGTGTTGGCGGCACGCGTGTGTTTGTGCGTCTTTTCTGCCAGTACAGATTTGGGAAACTGTTCACGTAAGTGTCGAAGATACTTTTCCGCTCGGTCAAGCTGCTCGCGATACACCTTTGCCTGTTCCAAATATTCGTCTACGCGTTCAAGAAGCCACTCTGTTCCCTTGGACGGATCCTGTTCAAACTCAATAAAGCGCTCGATGCACTCGAGCTTCATGCCGTTGGCGCGACAAGTCGTAATAAATTCCAACCGTTTTACCGCTTCCTGAGAGTAGTTGCGCTGTCCTCCCATACTGCGTCTTGGTTCAGGCAATAGACCTTTTTGTTCATAAAAGCGAATTCTGGTCACAGGGCATCCCGTCCTTTGCGCCAATTCACCGATTTTCATCTCGTTCTCCACAATACTTGAAGCTACAGTAACTATAGATTTTATGATGTCTCTTGCCAATACCGGCAACTCTTTTGTAGGAGTAACACCATGAAATTTCAACAAATTCGCAGCGCCACCAGCATCGTGACATTTGCCAACCGGCGTTTTTTGATTGATCCGATGCTCTCAGCTCAAGGTACCTATCCGGCTGTCCCAGACACCACCAGCACTGGTCGCGGCAATCCGGATTGCGATCTGCCTTGCCCGATTCAAGATCTGTTTAACGTTGATGCCGTCATTGTGACCCATCTTCACTTTGATCATTTCGACAAAGCTGCAGCTGAATTACTGCCAAAAAAACTTCCGTTGTTTTCTCAGAGCGTTCAGGAGGCAAAGATTCTCAGTGGTTTGGGCTTTACGGACGTACGCGTTCTTGCAGATTCCGGTACGGATTTCAACGGCATTCGTCTTTTTCGTACCGATTGCGATCATGGCTCAAGCAATCTTGTAACTATGGACGGCTACCGGGACTGCGGTTTCAGCGAAAAAGCTTCCGGCGTCGTTTTTGAAAGCAACCTTGAAAAAACGCGTTTTTATCTCGCCGGAGACACCATCTATTGCCAATACGTTGTTGACGCAATAGAAAAATACACGCCCGGAGTCGTCGCGGTTAATGCCGCGGGCGCCCAATTCCCACTTGGACATCTGTTGATCATGAATCAATACGACGTGCGTTCCCTTATGCGGCGTTTTCCCGAAATTGACGTTATCGCCACGCATGTCGAAGGCGTCTCGCATGCGACAGTCACTCGCCCCTTGCTGCGAAAATTTGCCCGTGAAAATAATCTGAATCGCCTGTTCATCCCCAATGACGGACAAACCATTGAGTTTTGAGACAACTCTGAGCAGCTTGTGAAAACAGTGATCTGAACCTGGCTGAAATCGGTTTGAACATGATTTTGAGAGACTCACACCGAAACCGGGATTGATTCCTTGCTCTATCGTCTCAATCCAAGCGCACCTTTAGCTGCAAACCAAAGAGTTCGTTAAAGTAGCAGACAGAGAACTTACCTCTTCCGGAGGTCAGACCATTCTGCGCTTTTCTATGCGTCCGACGAACTCTATTCTTGGCCAACATTTCACAATTGCGCGGCAGCTGCGGTTTACGCTGCCGCGCATGCTCATGTCCCTTTTTATCATGAGTTATATGGTGGCCGACGGCGTTCTGATCAGCCGCTACATGGGAACGGTAGCGCTTGCGTCACTCAACATGATCTTTCCGCTTGCAATTTTCCTGGGAGCTGTGGGCATCATGCTCTCGGCTGGCGGCGGATCGGTCGTCTCGCGGCGCATGGGTAGGGGCGACTCAGAAGGCGCCGACCGTGCATTGAGTACCGTCATCTATGCCGAATTTGCCTTCGGTCTTGTGGTGGGTTTGCTCGGAATACTGGTGCTCCCTCTTCTGCTTGATTTCCTGCACGTCAATGAAGAGCAGTACGCATATGCCTACGACTACCAGGTTGTCTGGCTGGCGTTCATGCCAGTCTTTCTTTTGAGCGTGCTCTTTCAGACCTTCTTCACCGTCTCGGGGTATCCCAAGCTGGGACTGACCGTTTCGGTGGCTTCAGGGCTTACCAACGTCTTTCTGGACATCCTCTTCATGGGGCCTCTGGGCTGGGGGATGCACGGAGCAGCATTGGCCACCGTGATTTCATGGGTTGTAGCCGTTGCGGCCGGACTTGCCTTCTTTTGCCGCCGCAAAGCTCCGATTCGCATCATTTGCACGCGCCCGGACTGGAAGGCTCTTAAAGGAGCCTGCACAAGCGGCGTCTCGGAAATGGTCGGCAGCCTCTCTTCGTCCGTTACGCTTTATTTTTTCAACGCCGCTTTCATGTATTGGCTCGGTGTTGACGGCGTAGCTGCGCTCACGATCGCCTCCTATTCCACCTATGTCTTCAATTCGATTTTCTACGGTTTCTGCGAAGCAACCGCCCCGATTCTCGGCTACAAGTACGGCGAACAAAATTGGACTGAACTCGCTTGCGTATTCCGCAACAGTCTGATCATCATAACCGTTTTTTCTCTTGCAGCCTACGGGTTATCGGTTCTCTTTGCCGCACCGGTGCTGGGATTTTTTGCGCCGCAGGGTTCGCATGTGTTTGAACTCGTGCTTGCCAACTTCGGGTACTTTGCGCTGTCTCTTCTGCTTCTGTGTCCCAACATGTTTGCCGCTTATCTCTTCACGGCCATGGGCGACGGGAAACGCGCGGCGATCGTGTCGTTTTGCAGAACGTTTTTGTTCACCGTCTTGGCAATCGAATGCTTGCCACTCGCGGTCGGAGAAATCGGTCTGTGGTTTGCCGTACCGCTTGCCGAGCTTCTCACGCTGATATTGAGCGCAACACTCGTGATTCGCAACCGTCGCCGTTATGGCTACGACGGACAACCCGCGACGGTTGTCAATATCACCTGATGAGGCAACAAAGAAGTTTAACAATTCGTCTGTGGAAACCGTTCCGGAAAAAATATTCGGCTATAAGATTCTGCAAGAGTCTGCATCGCAGGCAAAAGTGCCTTTTGAAGTCGGTTCTTTTCCTGTTTCTTTGCCTGGAAATTTAGAGATGACTGCCAACCGCGAAAAACCCGAACAGCTGACATTCTTCTTTTTTGAAGAAATGCCCAAGCCGACCAAGGGCACGATTTACCTTGACACCAGCAAGAAAGGCATCACGAAATTCAAAACGCGGCGTCACAACTCCTATCGCGCCGAAGTCACCTACAACGGCGTGAAATACCGCAAGCGCTCCGCCGAGCGAGCCGATTGCGAACAGTTCCTGGCTCAATTGGCCGAGAAGTACGAAAAAGGCTTGCTTTGACGTCCTCCCCTGAAGTCAGGGGCTTTACGGCCTCTACTGTAACGAAGCGCCCGCGGTCTCCTCAACCGAATTTTTAGCGTTTGGTTAGATCGAAATGATCAGCCTTGGTTGTGCTCGAAACCTGAAGCAGGCCGAGCACGGTGTGATAGAGGCTTTCGTGTGTAACTTTGCTCTTTGCCGTCGCGGCAAGTTTCTCACGATCCACCTTGTAGTCCTGAGCAAAGTTATCCGACATCCACATCACCATCGGCACCTGCACCTGCTCGTCGGGCGACATCCAATAGGGCGCTCCGTGAAGATAAAGTCCCTTCTCTCCCAGGCTCTCGCCGTAGTCCGATACGTACAGCATCGCGGTGTTCATGCCGGAAGCACCTTTGAGCGTATCAATAATGCCGGCAAGAACCTTATCGGTGTAGCGCACGGAATTGTCATAGGCGTTGTCAAGCTCTTTTTCCGAGCAACTGCCCAAATCGTTGGCCGTGCACTCCGGCAGCCACTTCTTCTGATCCTTGGGGATGCGCAGATGATAGGCCGGTCCGTGCGACCGTTTATCAAAAAGCGCCAAATCTACCGCACACGCCTTTTGACATTTATTCGCTCTGAGCACCCACAGATTTCTCCGTGAGGTCAGTCAGGCGCCCAACGGTTCTCTCGATTCCAACGGCGCCTTTTTCTTTTCAGCACTCCACTTTCGTCCTCGGTGAGGTCTGTCGACTCGACCCTTCGGGCTTTTCGCGACTAGACCGTCTCCGGCTTCGCCGCCCCTGTCTTCTTCCTCTTCTCCGGGCTCCCTGTGGGCGCCTCAGCGGTTTTTAAATTTCTCTTCGCTCTCCTTTGGTTAAGCTTGTTGCTCATTCTCTGTCGGTTTCTTTAGTTTTACGCCGCTTTCTTGAGCCTCTTTTTGTTCGAGGCTTCCTTGATCGGCTCTTCCTGCCTTGATTTGCACCACGCTTCGTATCGGCCACGTTCCAGCTTTTTGACGCCTTCCTTGGTCATATACCGCCTGTACTCCGGATCGTTGAACCTGAGAAGCAGATTCTGCGCTCCGTTTTGATCGGCCTGCGCCTTATGGCCGCAATGCTTGCATTCAAACCGATCACCCCGGCGGTTTTCTCCGGCTGTGTAGCCACACTCCGGGCAATGCTGTGACGAATAGGCCGCCGGCACAAACACCACCTGTACGCCCGCCTTGGCCGCCTTAAAGAGAAAACGATCTCTGATCGTGCCTCTGACCCATTTGCTCAACAGGTTGCGCACCTCTCGGCTGTATTTGCCCTCAAACGTAAAGCGATGCGACAGATCTTCCAAGGCATAGACCTGCGCCGGGCTTTGCCTGAGGATGTCGGACTGGGACTTTCGATTGCGCTTAGCATTTGCGAACGGATGGTCTGGCAAATCCGGCTACTTGATCAGACCGATCGCAGTGAGAAACTGAGTTGGGCAACAGGCGCTGTCTTTGCCGTTACGCTCACAGGGAGCGCACCGGTGCGAAAGGACATGAGCGCCGAAAACGGTTGACGCGTCCAGTCGCTTATTGAGGTCTGCAAAAAGCCCCGGAGACTCTCGAAAGTTCCGGGGCTTTGCTTTTTTCGCGGAATCAACGCACTCGGGCGTCAAATTCTTTAGGAAGCGGTTTCGTCACGTTCAGCACGGGAGGCACGGCGGCGTTCGAATTCCTTGAGCCAGCGCTTGCGCAAGCGAATGCTCTTGGGCGTGATTTCCACGAGTTCATCGTCGTTGATGAATTCAACGGCGCTTTCGAGCGTCAGACGCACAGGCGGAACCAGACGGATGGCTTCGTCGGTACCGGAAGCACGGATGTTGGTGAGCTGCTTACCCTTGATCGGGTTCACGACGATGTCGTTTTCACGGGAGTGTTCACCGATGATCATGCCTTCGTAGAGAGCATCGCCCGGATTCACGAACAGACGGCCGCGTTCCTGGATCTTCCACAGAGCGTAAGCCACAGCAGCGCCGTCGTCCTGGCTGATGATGGCGCCGGAGCGGCGTTCACCCACATCGCCCTGCTTGATCGGACCGTATTCGTCGTAGACGTGGCTCATGATGCCCGTGCCGCGGCACATCGTCATGAAGAGCGACTGGAAGCCGATCAGACCACGAGCCGGAATACGGTATTCGAGACGCACGCGACCCTTGCCGTCAGGCTGCATATCGGTGAGATCACCCTTACGGCGGCCGAGTTCTTCCATCACGGCGCCCTGGTGTTCTTCTTCAACGTCCACCGTCAGAAGTTCGTACGGTTCAAGCTTGACGCCGTCGACTTCCTTAAAGAGCACGCGCGGACGACCGACAGCGAGTTCGTAGCCTTCGCGACGCATATTTTCAAGAAGAATCGTAAGGTGCAATTCACCGCGACCGCAAACTTCCCAGCAGGTTTCGTCAGCGGTCGGACGCAGACGCATGGCCACGTTGCTCTTCAATTCACGTTCCAAGCGTTCACGAATCTGGCGGCTCGTCACGAACTTGCCTTCACGGCCTGCCAGAGGCGAGGTGTTCACCATGAAGCTCATCGTGAGCGTCGGTTCGTCCACGGAGAGCATCGGCAATGCTTCGGGGTGGGCCGGATCGGTAATGGTCGTACCGATGTTAAGTTCTTCAATGCCGTTCACGAGAACGATGTCACCAGCCTGAGCACTTTCAACGATCTTCTTGTCGAGGCCTTCGAACTGCATGATCTGGTTGATCTTGGCGGGCTTGGGCGTGTCGTCCGGGCCGTTCATGATCATGACGCTCTGACCTGCCTTGAGCGTACCGCGGTGCACGCGGCCGATACCGATCTTACCCACGTAGCTCGAATAGTCGAGCGAGCAGATCTGCAGCTGCAGCGGTGCCTCTGCATCGTCTTCACGCACCGGCACGTACTTAATCACGGCGTCGAACACGGCGCGCATATTGCCGATCTTCTGGAGTTCTTCGACGTCGTCGGTCAGGCCCGCGTAGCCGTTCAAAGCGGACGCGTAAATCACCGGGAAGTCGAGCTGATCTTCCGTGGCGCCGAGCTTGTCAAACAAATCGAACGTGGCATTGATCACCCAGTCCGGACGAGCGCCCGGGCGGTCGATCTTGTTGATCACGACGATGGGCTTCAGACCGGCGGCAAGAGCCTTGCGGGTCACAAAGCGCGTCTGCGGCATCGGGCCTTCGACGGCGTCGACCAGCAGCAGTACGCCGTCGACCATCGACAGAACGCGTTCGACTTCACCGCCGAAGTCTGCGTGCCCCGGGGTGTCGATGATGTTGATGTGAATGCCTTCGTATTCAACGGCGCAGTTCTTGGCAAGAATCGTGATGCCGCGTTCCTTTTCCAGCGCGTTGCTGTCCATCACGCGTTCGTCGACCTGCTGGTTGCTGCGGAAAGTGCCCGCGCACTGCAAAAGCTTGTCGACCATGGTCGTCTTGCCGTGGTCAACGTGCGCAATGATGGCAATGTTGCGAATTGCTCTAGTCATGTTTTACTCGTCCCCGTTCGTTTCGAGGTTTTCAGTTACTACAAATCGAATCAAGCGGTGAGGATGCAGAGTACCTCTTGCATCCACCTTCACCGTTCCCAATAGTTCGCCCGACGAGCCGTATGCTCGCAACAGTTCGCCGTGGCGCGTGTCTTTCAGAGGCAACCGCTGACCGTTTCTCAAGCGTTCGGTCTGTACCGCATCGAGCCGGACGCTACCGAGCGTCTGAAGCAGAAAATCCGCTCCCTTGAGAAGGGCACGGCGCTCTTGAACCGTTTTTTCTTTGTCGTCGATCACCGCAAAGGGGATCGCGTCGGCAATCTTCAAGTCTCCGACTTCGGTGCGCCGCAGACTTTCCAAATGGGCAAAGCACCCAAGTTTACGACCGATGTCGTCAGCCAGCACACGGATGTAGGTTCCTTTACTCACCCGGACATCGATTTTGGCCGTCTCGCTGTCAAACTCCATCAGTTCGAGATGGTGCACATGGACCTTTCTCGGATGGCGCTCAACCTCAATACCGCGTCGCGCAAGATCATACAGATTTTTGCCGTCGCGTTTGATCGCCGAGTACATCGGCGGCACCTGTTCGATCTGGCCGGTAAATTCAGGCAAAAGCGCTTCAAGCGCTTGGCGCGTCGGACGCATGTCAGACGTTTCCGTCACCTCACCGGTCTTATCCATCGTATCGGTGCGCGCGCCGAAGCGAAGCACCGCTTCATAGCGCTTATCGGCATGCAAAAGATCGGCCGAATACTTGGTTGCGTTGCCGAAAGCCAGGGGCAAAAGCCCTGTCGCAAAGGGATCAAGGGTACCGGTATGGCCGGCTTTCTGCGCATTGATCAAGCGGCGCGAGAGCTGTAGAGCCCAGTTAGAGCTCATGCCCTCGGGCTTATCCAGCAACAGCACGCCGTCGACTGCGTCGCCCTTCTTGCCCATTACTCGGCTTCCTCTTTACTCGTGTCGCTTTCGGCAACGCGCGTCTGACGCATCGCCTCGTTGATGACGCGATCCATTTCAAAACCGCGCTCCACGCTCGTATCGTGCACAAAGTGCAACGTCGGAACAGTGTGAATGCGAAGCTTCTTGAAAATCTTGTTGCGCAGCATGCCGGCGGCGGCCGTAAGGCCTGCCGTGCACTGAACGGGATCGGAACCGATCACCGTGAAAAAAACGCGGGCATGAGCGTAGTCGGGCGTGATT
>ENA-UEQH01000093-UEQH01000093.1-human-gut-metagenome-genome-assembly--contig:-NODE-93-length-50996-cov-14.253402_pt1 | contig 50996 bp, 34 predicted proteins | sample MGYA00242945_ERZ507943 | MGnify/ENA primary metagenome ERZ507943 (study PRJEB26167, sample SAMN06115418) | human gut metagenome | host: Homo sapiens | place: China:Hubei | collected 2015-03-06 | study... | reverse complement strand
GTAGTTAAGCCCTTATACGTCGAAAGTACTTGGCTGGAAGCGGCCTGGGAGGATAGATAGCTGCCGGTTAGAAAAAAGACATGTCATGTGACATGTCTTTTTTCTTTTACCGTCAGCTATCTTATGACCAGCAGCGGGCCTGGCTGCCCAGCCGCCACGTCTAAAGGAGCTATGCGACGCATAGACGTGTAAGCGGCGAGGCGTATCGACGAGCTGATGTAATCAGCTCGTCGATTGAGGATAGAATCTACGATTATGCAGTAAAGTTGGCAGCGGCAACTTTTAAACGAAGTACTGGTGTAGAGAATTTCAGGGAGTATTTTTGGAGGGATAGATAGCCATGCTTGAAGGAGCAGAGCGACGCGCAAGCATGTGTCAGGCTTTCTACCTTATTTTTTCTATTCGCGAGAGTATATCGTTTCAGTCAGCAGCAATTTTCCTGTGCCCAAAGGGCACGACGCAAATTTCGCATGGAACCAGTACGAAACTGCGGTAAAATTTGTCAGAGAGTAACATTTTGTTACGTACCCTTGTTTCTATGGTTCCAAATGCTCATTCGCTAAAATTGCTATTCCCTACACGATATACCTCTCGCTCAATTTACCAGAGTTCTATGTGTGACAGCCAATCAGCATCCTCCTGCGTACTCACTTCTTGGATGCGCACGCAAGAATGCAACACTTCGATGATTCCGGACACGTATTCGCTGAAATTGCTCTTCCTTGCACGATATATCCCTCGCTCAGTTTACTATGATAACAGCCATCTTACATATTATTAACACTTTGTCAACAGCGTCAAAATTGCATCTGTCGACGTTTAAGGCTATTTGTGTTATAATATAGAGCAGTATTTGAGTAATAGAGATTAACGGATTTCCCGTATTAAAGGAGTAACTAAAATGCGTATTGTAATAGCTGGTGCAGGCAAGCTTGGCTTTAGTATTGCACAGCTTTTAGCTGAAGATCAGTTTGACGTAGTAGTTGTAGAAATCGACCCCAAGCGCAAGGACGTCATCCAAAATACTTTGGACGTACTGGCGATTGAAGGCAACTCCTGCAGCCCTACCACCTTTGCTGATCCTGATATCAGTGCTTCCGATGTGCTTATCGCCTGCACAGATAGTGATGAAGTAAATATGGTGACCTGCCTGATGGCCAAGAATCATGGTATTAAGCATACCGTTGCCCGTATCCGCAACGTGGATTATGCTATCCATTCGCCGGAAATGCTTAAGGATGATATGAAAATTGACCTCGTAATCAACCCTGAGCGTATTACCGCAGGTGAAATCGACCATATCCTGATGACACCATCTGCCTTGAACGTAGATGATTTTGCTGACGGCAAGGTGCGTATGTTCGAAGCCAAGGTGAAGGAGGATTCACCTATCGTTAATATACCGCTGAAGGATTTGAATATTCCTAAGGATATCCTGATGGCCATGGTTTTCAGACGTCATCAGATGATAATTCCTCATGGTAATGATTACGTAATTCCGGGCGATAACGTTTACTTCGTAGGCAAGCATGAAGCAATCCGTGAGTTTGAAAATTCCTTCTCCAATACTTATGAAAAGCTGGAGAAGGTTCTCATCATCGGTGCAGGCCGCACAGGTCGCTTTTTGGCTCCCATGTTGGAAAAGCAGGGCATTCAGGTAAAGGTTATCGAAAAGGATAAGGACCGTTGCCAGCTTTTAGCTGCTAAGCTGAAGCGAGGTTTGGTTTTGTGCGGTGACGGTACCGATATTGACCTTCTGATTGAAGAGGGCGTTTCGGAAGCAGACGTTGTTATCTGCCTGACCGAAGATGATAAGCTGAACCTTTTGCTGGCACAGCTGGCCAAGCATCTGGGCGCACGTAAGACCATCGTGCGTGTTGCACGTAACGAATATATCGAGCTGATGGAAAAAGTTGGCGTAGACATCGTACTGTCTTCGCGTCTTTTGAGTGCAGGCGAAGTGCTGCGGTTCGTCCGCAAGGGTGGTATTGTATCCGTATCACTGTTGGAGGGCGCACAGGCCGAGGCTTTGGAAATCATCGTCGGCGAAAACAGCGATGTAGACGGTGTGGCAGTGCGTGATATGAACCTGCCGCCGGAATGCTTGCTGTGTGCTATTGTGCGTGGTAATGAAGCCTATATTCCTAATGGTAATACTGTCCTGCATGCTAATGACCGCGTAATTCTCTTTATCAAAAGTGAATTTTCCAAGACTACAGTACCGTTATTTGAAGGCCGGGGCGCTTAATTATGGATTCAAGGCTTGTTAACCGTTTATTAGCCAAGCTGACAATAGCATTTTCCAGTGTATTGCTGGTGCCGCTGATTGCTGCATTAATTGCAGATAGGGACCATGTATGGATTTTTATATTTACGCTGATTACAACGAGCACTATCGCTTCGCTTTTTAACCTCTTTGGCAGCAGAAGACCGCGTCAGCGACTGCGTGTGCGTGAAGCCATTGCGGTCGTAGGCTGCGGTTGGCTGTTGGTCTGCCTGATGGGTGCGCTGCCGTATTTGTTTTTAAATCCGGCGGATCCGATTGCGGCGGTTTTTGAAAGTGTTTCCGGTTTTTCTACTACCGGTGTTACTACCGCACTTTCTTTTAACGATTTTCCGCCTAGCATCCGTGTCTGGCGCTGCTTAACGCACTGGACCGGCGGCATCGGCGTTATCATGCTGTTTATTATCATCATGCCGCAGATGAATAGCGGTACAAGCTACCTGTTCAACGCAGAGCTTCCTGGTGGTACGGCTGAACGTACTTTGCCGAAAATCAAGGAATCTGCCATGATGATTCTCTTAATCTATGTTATTTTAACAGCAGTGGAGGTTGCCTTACTGCTGCTTGCTGGTTTGCCGATATTTCAGGCGCTGAATCTGGCGTTGGCAACTATGGCGACAGGCGGCTTTTCCTATTATCACGATAGCCTGATTTCCTTTAGGTCTGTTTATGTTGAGATTATTGCTATTGTTTTTATGCTGATTGCTAGCATGAACTTTTCTTTGTATTATAAAATCTGGCGTGGCGATTGGGCGTCCGTGCGTCAGGACAGCGAACACAGATATTATCTGCTGATACTCACAACAGCGGCTGCACTTATCTGTGCCAACCTGTATTTTTCCGGTTATATGGATTTTAACGGCGCTCTTCGTCACAGTATTTTCCAGGCTGTGTCTATCGGCAGTACGACGGGCTATGCGTCGGACGACTATAACAACTGGCCCAGCTTCAGCCGCAGCGTTCTGCTGATGCTGATGTTCATCGGCGGCTGCAGCGGTTCAACCGCAGGTGGCATTAAGATTACGCGTCTGGTTATCCTGCTGAAGGCAGGCTGGGCGGAACTGTTGCGTACTCTGCACCCGCGCATCGTTTATTCCATCAGAATGGGTGAGCGCGAAATCAACCCGATTATCGTCGGCAATATTACGCGTTTCTTCTTCCTGTATATTTTGGTATTTATTGTGCTGACTATCCTGATTGCTCTGTCGGGGATACCGATAATGGAATCAATGGGCTTGATTGCTGCCTGTATGAGCAGTGTAGGTCCGGCCTTCGGCATTGTCGGCCCGACATCTACCTATAATTGCCTTTCCGATTGGGCACGTTTCATCAGCATTTGGGCGATGATTTTGGGACGTCTGGAAATTTTTACGCTGCTGGTTATCATGCGTCCCGATTTTTGGCGCGACAAGCAGAACTGGTAACAGCAGGAGGTATAAAAGATGAATGCAAAGGTTATAATATATCTCTTGGGAAGAATTTCTACCGGTCTGGCAATTGCACAGCTGTTGCCGCTTTTGATGTCTGTTGTTTACGGCGAATATGCTACCTCCAGAACCTTTATCTTTTCCATAGCGGTAGCTGTTATTTTGGCCGGAATCTTTGATTATTATGGTGACGGTAGAGGAGCACGTAATTTATCCGTGCGCGAGGGTATCGGCACGGTATTCTTTTCGTGGCTTTTGGCTGCTGCCCTGGGTGCGTTGCCATATTGCTTTGACGGCATTTTGAATCCCGCCGCTGCTTACTTTGAAAGTATGTCCGGACTGACCACTACCGGCGCAACAGCAATTGCCAATCTTGATATAGTATCGCGCAGCTTGCTTTTGTGGCGTACGCTGACGCACTGGATTGGCGGTATCGGCATCATCGTGCTGTTCGTTGCGCTCCTGCCGCAGATTGCCGGCGGTGCTGTGTATCTTTTTAATGCGGAGGTCAGCGGCTTTTCCAACAGCCGTATTCTGCCGCGTATCCGTACAACTGCAGTAGCGTTGTTCTATATCTATCTGCTGTTTACGATTATTCTTACCGGTATGCTGGCAATTTTGGGCATGAGCACCTATGATGCTGTCAACCATGCCTGCTCTGCGATTGCTACCGGCGGTTTTTCTACCTATAATGATAGCATTGCGCATTTTCACAGTGCGGGTATTGAGATTGTTACCGGTCTGTTCATGATTTTGGCGGCAGGTAACTTCGCCTTATACTATCAGGTTACGCAAATCGGCCTGAAGGTTTTGTGGCATGATCTGGAATTCAAAAGCTACATTGTGTTGCTGACTATTTTCACTGTTTTAATCAGCATCAACATCATTATGGTGAATGGCTACAGTGTGGCAGACGGTGTGCGTGAAGCCTTCTTCCAGGTGGCTTCCTTCGGCAGTACTACGGGTTATGTTTCGGCGGACTACGACCAGTGGCCGTCTTTCTCTAAGCTGATTTTGGCTGTAACCTTCCTGACAGGCGGCTGCGCGGGCTCTACTGCCGGCGGTATTAAGGTCTGCCGTTTTATCGTACTGCTGAAAACTGTTATGGCGGAGCTGCGTCGCACTATGCATCCGCAGATGCTGCTCAACGTTTACTACGCTAAAAGACGCCTGCCGACAGAAACGATTATCAACGTCAGCCGTTTCTTTTTCGTTTATGTTCTGGTTATCGCTGTTTTGACTATGCTGCTCTGCTTAAGCGGTGTGGACGTAGATGAGGCCGTTTTCGGCGTGGCCTCCTGTATTTCCAGTGTAGGTCCTGCGTTTGGAAGTATCGGTGCTACGGGTAACTATGCCGGTGTTACCGGTATGGGACAGCTGACGCTGGCGTTGGCTATGCTTTTAGGACGCTTGGAGCTGTTTACTGTGCTGGCCTTGCTTCGCGGTGAATACTGGCGCAGCAGCAAGAGATGGTAAAGTGAATATTGTGGGATGAATAAAGTAAATCCGACGTGCTGTAGAAGCAGTGCGTCGGATTTTTTCGCCTAACACCCCCTTCTCCCGGAAAACTGTAATATGCGTTACAATTTTAAGTCAATTTAAAAAATTATGAGAAATTTTTCACAAAAAGCAGGATAAATAGGCAATATCAGCGAAATACTTGTCATAACAAATGCCTGATAAAGGGGGATTTATCATGAAAGAGTACACTGGAGATAAGATTAGAAATGTGGCCATTGTGGGTCATGGTGGAGCAGGAACCACGTCCGTTACCGAAGCCCTGCTGTATCGCAGCGGAGCAATCAGCAGAATGTGCAAGGTTGAAGACGGTGCTACCACCACTGACTATGAACCCGAGGAAATCAAACGTAAGGTCTCCGTTAACGCCACTTTGGCACCTGTTGAATGGCGTGATACCAAGATTAACTTCATCGACACTCCCGGCTTTGCTGACTTCGTTGCCGAGGTTAAAGGAGCTTTTAGAGCAGTAGACAGTGCGTTGATCGTGGTTTGCGCAACCAGCGGTGTACAGGTTGGTACCGAACAATGTTGGAAGCTGGCTGAAGAAGCCGGTTTGCCGCGTATCATTTTTGTCAACAAGATGGATCGTGAGAACGCCGATTTTGATAGCATTTTGGATAACCTGCGTGGTAAGTTCGGTAAGCATGTACTGCCGTTACAGCTGCCTTTGGGCAAGGAGGAAAACTTCCAGGGTATTATAGACCTTTACAAAATGAAGGCCTATCGTGCTAACGGTAATGGCTCCGATGAAATAGAGATTCCGGATGAGTATAAAGAGGCTGCTGCTGCTGCCCACGAAAAGATGGTAGAGGCTGCGGTTGAAGCAGATGACGATTGCATGATGCGTTATTTGGAAGGAGAAGAGATTAGCGACGAGGAAATTATGAAATGTCTGATTAAGGGCATTCGTCAGGCTATCATCTATCCTATGCTTTGTGGCAGTGCCTACAAGAACATTGGTCTTGGCCGATTGATGAACGCTATCATCGACTTTACCTATCCGGCAATTTTGAACGACTATATCGTTATGGATAAAGAAACCGGCGAAGAAGAAGTGCGTGACGCCAATGCTCCGATGGCAGCGTTGGTATTTAAGACAACTTCCGACCCCTTTGTTGGCCGTCTAAGTTATTTCCGTGTATTCTCAGGCTCAATTAAAGCAGATAGCGTAGTTTATAACTCCCGCCGTGAAGAAGAAGAGCGTATTGCCAACATCTTCACAATGCGTGGTAAGACTCAGATTCCTATGAAGCAGGTTCCTGCCGGTGATATCGGTGTAGTTGCCAAGCTGCAATATACCTCTACCGGTGACACCCTCTGCGACAAGAACTCTGAGGTTGAATTCCCGCCCATTAACTTCCCGCTGCCGATGTACACCAGAGCAATTTACCCGAAGAAGAAGGGTGATGAGGACAAGATCATGTCCGCCCTGAATCGTCTGATGGATGAAGACCCGACGATTATCGTTACCAAGAACCCTGTTACCAAGGAAACCTTAATCAGCGGTATGGGCGACCAGCACATTGATATAATCATGGAGCGTATGCAGCGTAAATTTGGTGTTGAGGCTGTTCTCAAAGCACCGATTATCGAATATCGCGAAACTATTCGTGGCTCTGCCGAGGTAGAAGGCAAGCACAAGAAGCAGTCCGGCGGTCATGGCCAGTATGGTCACGTAGTTATTAAAATGGAACCCCTGCCGCCCGGAGGTGGATTTGAGTTTGTAGATAAGATTTTCGGTGGCGCAGTACCTCGCCAATATATCCCTGCTGTTGAAAAGGGCATGCGTGAAGCTATGGAAAAGGGTATCCTTGCAGGCTATCCGGTTGTAGATATGCGTATCACCCTGCTTGATGGTTCGTATCATACTGTCGATTCCTCTGAAATGGCATTTAAAACTGCTTCCAATATCGCCTTCAAGAAGGCCATGGAACAATGCAAGCCGGTGTTGCTTGAGCCTATTTACAGCTTAAACGTAACCTGTGCCGATTCTATGATGGGCGATGTTATCGGCGATTTGAACTCTAAACGCGGTCGCATTCTCGGTATGCAGAGCGTAGAAGACGGCTTGAGCGTAGTTAATGCTCAGGTACCCTATGCAGAGATTTCGGAATATGCCGTAGACCTCCGAGCAATTACCCAAGGTCAAGGAACCTTCGAAATGAAATTCGACCATTACGAAGATGTTCCGCCTAAGATGGCAGAAAAAATTATCGCTGAACATAAGGAAGCATAATTAAACCTGCGACAACTGAATAAAGCGTTTATGGGACTGCCGACTGACGTGAGTCAGCCGGCAGTTTGCTGTTGGACGAAGTTTTTGTTTCAGCTTCATTTAAGTTATGCCTGCGACAATAATACTGCAGCCGCTGCTATTGACTAAGCGGAATAAATATGCTAAAATCTATAGTTGAGTACGAAAGATGATCGCGGCTGGCTTTAAGCCAGATGAGGAAAGTCCGAGCTCCACAGGGCAGGATGCCGGATAACGTCCGGCGAGGGTGACCTCAGGGATAGTGCCACAGAAATGTGTACCGCCTGCATTTGCAGGTAAGGGTGGAACGGTGCGGTAAGAGCGCACCAGCGGTCTGGTAACAGGCCGGCTAGGTAAACCCCATCCGGAGCAAGACCAAATAGGGGAGGGATGAAGCTGCCCGCTGAGCCTTCCGGGTTGTGTCGCTTGAGCTTGCAGGTAACTGTAAGACTAGATAAATGATCATCACCGCTTCGCGGAACAGAACTCGGCTTATTGAGTACTCATACCTTGCAAAACGGCTGCCTGATGGCAGCCTTTTTTGTCTGATTTTATTTGAGCAGATTTTTTGGCAGAAGAATAAGTGGTGTAATATTAATGAAGAAAAAAGTTTCTTTAGTAGTGCCGGTATTTAATGAAGAAGATAACCTGCACGAATTTTACAAGCATGCTACCGCTGTTATGCAGCAGGAAGCCTATGATTACAATATTATATTTGTCGATGACGGTTCGCGTGACACCAGTGCGCTGATTCTGGCAGAATTGGCAGCGCAGGACGAGCATGTGGAGGCCTATCTTTTGAGCCGCAACTATGGTCACCAGATGGCGCTTACCTGTGGCCTTGATCATGCCGACGGTGATGCGGTTATTACGATGGATGGCGATTTGCAGCATCCGCCTGAGCTGATTCCCGAGCTTTTGCGCCTTTGGGAGGCAGGCAACGAGATTGTGCAGACTAAGCGCATGGCTACGGAGGATGCCGGCTTCTTCAAAAACCTGACATCTGCAGCCTATTACAAGCTCATCAACACCTTATCTAATGTAGAAATTACTCCTGGCGGCAGCGATTTCCGTCTGATGGACAGGATTGCGGTTGATGCCTTCAAGTTGTATCGTGAGCGTGCGCGCTTTATACGCGGCCTGGTAAATACACTCGGCTTTCACGTTGCTGTAGTGGAATTTGTGGCACCGCCACGCTTTGCGGGCCGGTCCAAATTCAATCTGCGCAAGATGCTGCACTTTGCACTTGACGGTATTACGGCCTTTTCCAACCTGCCTTTGCGCTGGGCTTTTTACATCGGTATTGTTTTCGGTATGTGCAGTATTCTGCTTTTGGGCCATGTTTTTTATGTGAAATTTGTGACCAACGATGCCGTTCCGGGGTGGGCAACTACTACTGTTAGTGTTTTGTTTCTTGGAGGAATTCAGCTTGTAGGGATAGGTATCCTCGGTGAATATATTGGGCGTATCTTTGAAGAAATCAAGCATAGACCACTATATTTAGTGGCGCGCCACCTGCAAAAATGTAACAAAATAAACGATAATAAAGCAAAATAAGCGCATTAATATTATAACAAATTAGGATTTTACAGAAACGATATTTTGTGGTATAATAAGTATGTCTTAGAAAAGAAGAAAGGATGTAGGTGCCAGTGGTCAAACGCAAAGTATTAGTTTTCTGTATGACAGTTTTGTTTAGTTTAAGCTGTGCTGTAACAGCTTTGGCTTCCTTCCAACGCGGAGACGATGGACAGGAAGTAGTGGCAATTCAAAAGAGAGTGGTAGAATTAAGTTATTCTATTAATAATATAGATGGTGATTTCGGTCCCGAAACCGAAAGAGCTGTTAAAAACTTCCAAGCTGATAAAGGATTAGAAGTTGACGGTATTGTAGGGTCAGCTACCTATAGAGCGCTGATGAACAGGGAGATGCCTCCTAACCGTAGCAATTCCGTTGTACGCAACGTACTGCGTTCTGCTTACAGTGTCATCGGTACTCCATATGTATTTGGCGGAACTACTCCTTATGGTTTTGACTGCTCCGGCTTTACTCAGTATGCATTCGCAAGAGCAGGTGTATATCTGCCGCGTATGGCTGACAGCCAATTCTACTCCGGCCGTCAGATTTCCATGGGCCAGCTTCGTCCCGGCGATTTGATTTTCTTTACCACATATGAACCGGGTGCTTCTCATGTTGGTATTTATGTTGGCGACGGCAACTTCATTCATGCAGGCACCAGCACCGGCGTAACTGTTTCTTCCGCATTCACCGGCTATTGGGGCGCACGTTATTACGGCGCTTGCCGTGTTCTCTAAGAGTTTCAAGCAGATAGGCTTCGGCTTATCTGCTTTTTCTTATGCAAAGTATTGGAAATTTTATTTATTTATGATATAATAAAACAGGTTATTGGTGTGGGTGATTCATTCTTAATTGACAAGATGGTTAACTCCTGACGGTCCCGCCGCTGTGAAGGCCTTGTGTCTAAGTCAGCAGTCAGCCCATGCTTTATTCTGAATCCACGGGTGATGGAGGCAGTTGGGTTTGCTAATTGCATGGAATAATTGTCATTAGTTAATTCTGTCTTTATGGCTTTTGTCGGATTCGGCAGAAGTCTTTTTTTATTATTGATAATCCCTATCAGATGGGAAAATTAATTGTGAAGGAGCTGCACTTTGGAAGAATATCAGTTTTCACAAGGAAAGGTTTTGCGTTGTGGTTATACTACCGGCAGCTGTGCAACGGCCGCATCCAAGGCAGCAGCTACAATGTTGCTGACGGGCGAGCGTGTTGAAACTGTGCGCATTGACACTCCCAAGGGAATTGTGCTTGACCTTGAGCCCTTGGATGTAGAAATGACACCGGAGTACGTAAGCTGCGCAATCCGCAAGGATTCCGGTGACGATCCTGACGATACTAATGGCGTTCTTGTTTATGCCAGAGCCGAAAAGACTGACGGCAGTGGTGTTGAGCTGGAAGGCGGCGTAGGCGTCGGCAGGGTGACTAAGCCAGGTTTGGCGTGTGCTGTAGGCGGACCGGCGATTAATCCAACTCCGCGCAGAATGATTACGCAGGAGGTTGGCAAGGCTATGGAGGCTGCTGGTTATAACGGTGGCATGAAGCTGACGATTTCTATTCCCGCAGGTGTAGAAATTGCCAAGAAAACCTTCAATCCCCGTCTCGGTATTATCGGCGGTTTGTCGGTTTTAGGAACAAGCGGCATTGTAGAGCCGATGAGTGAAAAGGCGCTGATTGAAACGATGTATGTGGAAATCAGAGCGCAGAAGGCATGCGGTAATAAAAATCTGCTGGTGTTCTTTGGCAACTACGGCGAGGACTTTACCCGCGATGAAATGAAGCTTGACCTTGACGGTCATGTTACCTGCAGTAACTTTGTGGGTGAGCTTTTGGATTACGCCGTTTACTGCGGCTTTGAAACCTTGCTGCTTATCGGCCATTCAGGTAAGCTTGTGAAGGTGGCGCAGGGCGTAATGAATACACATTCCAAGTACGCGGACTGCCGCACGGAGCTATTTGCTTTGGAGGCGATGTTCCACGGAGCTTCGGTGGAGGTAGGACGTGAAATTTACGGCTGCCTTACTACCGATGAGGTGACCAAGGTTCTGAAACGGGAGCAAATTTTTGAGCCTGTAATGGACAAGGTTACGGAAAAAATTGATTTTTACATGCAGCATAGAGTGCATGGCAAAATAAAAACGGCTGCTTTGATGTTTTCCAATGTCTATGGCATTTTGGGCAAGACCAAGTACGCAGACGAATTAATTCAGCTACATAAGCAAAAAGGAGTATGAGAGAATGAGAGGCAAACTTTATAGTGTTGGTATCGGTCCCGGAGACCCGGAATTAATGACCCTGAAGGCTGTACGCCTGCTGAAGGAATGTGACGTTGTTGCATTGCCTAAGGGAGATACCGACGTAATGACGGCTAAGGAAATCGTTAATCACGTAGTAGATCTTGATGCAAAACCCCAGCTGATTATTTATATGCCTATGACTAAGGACATGGCTGCAATGGATAAGGCACACCGCGATGGTGCCGATGCTATTGAAAAGCTGCTTGATGAAGGCAAAAACGTTGTGTTCATCACTCTTGGCTGTCCTACCGTATATGCAACCTGCATTTACGTTCATAAGCTGGTGCTGAAGGATGGCTATGATGCAGAGCTGGTTGCAGGCGTAACCTCTATCTGCGCTGTTGCAGCTAAGCTGAATACTTCCCTGTGCGAAAGAGCGGAACCACTGATTGTTCTGCCCGGCAGCTATAAACAGTCCGCAGCATTCCTGGACGGCCCCGGCAACAAGGTGCTGATGAAATCTGCAAGCGAAATCGGCCGTGTAGTTGACGAGCTGCGCGAGCGTAAGCTCATTAAAAATTCCGGTATGGTTGAAAGATGCGGCCTGCCGGGCGAAAAAATCTATCGTAACCTTGAAGAAGTAGATCCTAAGAGCAGCTATTTCTCTGTAATATTGGTTAAAGAAAAGGAGTTTGATGAATAATGATCTATTTTATTGGTGCTGGTCCTGGTGCAGCTGACTTAATTACTGTAAAAGGTAAAGAGCTTTTGGAAAAGGCTGACCTGGTTATTTACGCAGGCTCCCTTGTTAACCCGGAACTGCTGAAATACTGCAAACCGGAATGTACTATTATGAACAGTGCAACCATGACCTTGGAAGAGGTTATCGCTGCTATGGTTCCCGCAGCTCAGGCCGGCCAACTGGTTGTACGTCTGCACACCGGTGACCCCAGCGTTTACGGTGCACATCGCGAGCAGATTGACCTGCTGCGCAGCTACAACCTTGACTACGAGGTTGTTCCGGGCGTAAGCTCCTTCTGTGCTGCTGCTGCTTGCCTGAAGGCTGAATACACTCTGCCGAACGTAAGCCAATCTGTTATTATCACCCGTATGGAAGGCCGTACTCCGGTTCCGAGCCATCAGAAGATTGCCGACTATGCTGCCCACAAGGCAACCATGGTTATCTTCCTGAGCAGCGGTATGCTGGAAAAACTGCAGACCGAGCTCGTAAGAGGCGGTTACAGAAACGATACTCCGGCTGCTATTGTTTACAAAGCATCCTGGCCGGATGAAAAGGTTATCCGCTGCACCGTTGGTACCCTGGCAGAAAACGCTGCTAAATACGGCATCAACAAAACTGCGCTGATTACCGTCGGCGGCTTCCTGGGCAACGCTTACGACCGCAGCGAGCTGTACAACCCGACCTTCGCTCACGGCTTCCGTGAAGCAGACCCGACTAAACTGGACGTTAAGCCCGAGGTTAAATAAGCTATGCGCGCGGCTATATTTTCCTTTTCGGCGCGTGGCGCGGAGCTGAGCAAAAAGGTTGCCGAATATCTGCACAGCATCGGTTATGAAACGGAGCTGCAGACTGTAGCGAAGTATGCGGAGCAGACGGGCATTGCCCCGATGCTGCCGGACCATAACGGTGCCTGCGCAGCTGTTTTCAACAAATGTCAGGCGTTGGTATACGTCGGCGCTGTAGGTATTGCAGTGCGTACTATCGCACCCTTTATCAAAAGCAAGCTGACGGACCCTGCTGTTATTTCGGTAGACGAACGCGGCAGCTTTGTTATCCCGCTGCTGGCAGGTCACATCGGCGGAGCCAATGAGCTTTCGCGTTGCCTGGCAGCAGCGTTGGGCGCAACTGCCTGCGTGACCACGGCGACAGATGTCAACGGTCTTTTTGCTGTTGACGAATGGGCGGCCCGCAACCGCATGGTGCTGTGCTCTTTGGCAGCAGCCAAGGATTTTGCTGCAGCACTGGTGGGGGATGAAAAGGTAGGACTGTATTATGATAAAGAATTCCAGTTTACAGGTCCGCTGCCCAAGCTGGTAGTTGAGGACAGCAGTCTACCGGTAGGTATGGCTGTTACGCTGCAAAAGCATTTGCAGCCGTTTGCAACTACGGTGCGCCTGCTTCCCAAGATTGTGCATTTGGGAATCGGCTGCCGTCGCAATACGTCCTTGGAAAATATTGAAGCTCTGGTACTGCCGGAGCTGGAAAAGCTGCAGCTGGACAAGCGTTCCGTTGTGGCAATCGCAAGCGTAGATTTGAAAAAAGACGAGCAGGGTTTACTGGCCTTTGCCAAAAAATATAACTTTGCTGCTAATTTCTATTCAGCTGATGAATTAAACAGCGTAACAGGCGATTTTACGCCGTCGGCCTTTGTGCAGAGCGTAGTTGGTGTAAGCAACGTATGCGAGCGCAGTGCTGTGAAAGACAGCAAGGGCGGCAGGCTGTTGCTGCGCAAGACAAGTCTGAATGGTGTAACTCTGGCTGTTGCAGCCGAAAACCTGGTCCTGGATTTTGCCAGAACCGGATTGAAGACTGATTAAGGAGACGAGATAATGGGTAAATTATTTGTTGTGGGCCTTGGCCCCGGCGGCGTAGAGCAAATGACCAAAAGAGCTTACGACGCACTGAAGTCCTGCGATGTTATTGCAGGCTACAATGTATACGTTAACCTGATTAAGGAAGATTTCAAGGAGAAGGAATTCCTCTCCAACGGCATGCGTAAAGAGGTTGACCGCTGCAAGCTGGCTCTGGACGAAGCTCTGAAGGGCAAAACCGTTGCTATGATTTCCAGCGGTGACGCAGGCGTTTACGGCATGGCCGGCATTATGTGCCAGGTTGCCAAGGATCATCCCGAAATTGAGATTGAGGTTGTTCCCGGCATTACAGCAGCATGCTCCGGCGCTGCTGTATTGGGCGCACCGCTGATCAGCGACTTCTGCCTGATTTCCCTCAGCGACCTGCTGACTCCTTGGGAAAAAATCGAGAAGCGTCTTGACTGCGCTTCCAAAGGCGATTTCTGCATCTGCCTGTACAACCCCTCCAGCCACAAGCGTCATGATTACCTGCAAAAGGCTTGCGATATTATGCTGAAAAATCAGCCGGGTACTATTCCTGCAGGCATTGTACGCAACATCGGCCGCGATGGTCAGGACTTTGAACTGACTACTCTGGCAGAGCTGCGAGATAAACAGGTAGATATGTTCTCTACCGTTATTATCGGCAACACCCAGACCGAAGTAATCAATGGCCGTATGGTAACCCCGCGTGGTTACAAGCTGGCATGAAACCGGTAATCTGGCTTATCGGCGGTACCAGTGAGGGACGCCGCCTGATTAAGGAGCTGGCTAAGCTGCCGGTGGAGCTGTATGTTTCTGTTGCTACGGATTACGGTGCGTCTTTGATTGAGCCGCAGCCGGGAATGACCGTCATGGCAGAGCGTATGGACCTTGCAGCTATGCGTGCCTTTATTCGGGAGCATCGTCCTGCCTGCGTTATCGACGCTACGCATCCTTATGCTACCGTTGTTACGGCAACGGTGCAGGAGGCCTGCAGCACCGAGCAGGTTGAATATCTGCGTCTGGTGCGTCCTTCGGGCGAGGGCGGCGATTACATTACCGTCCACGATTTTGCGGAAGCGGTAGAGCTTTTGAATCATCTGGACGGCGGCATCTTCCTGACTACCGGAAGCAAGAATCTGCCGGACTTCACCGCTGTGCATGATTACGCCGAGCGTATTGTTCTGCGTATCTTGCCCCTGGAAAGCAGTCTGCAGATTGCTCTGAAGCTTGGTTACAAGCCTGCGCATATTATCTGTATGCAGGGACCGTTCAGCAAGGAGCTGAATGTCGCTATGCTGAAAAAATATGGCAGCAAGTTTATGGTGACCAAGGATTCCGGCGCAGTCGGAGGCTTTGATGAAAAGGTGGAGGCAGCGAAGGCTGCCGGCGCCAAGCTGATAGTCATTGGCCGTGCACAGGAGGAAACCGGTGCCGGCTATAGTGAGATTGTTGATTACCTTAAGCAGCATTTTGCTGCCGGTAATTGATATAAATAAAAAGGAGGCTTGCTTCCTATGTCGCAAAAATTGCGCGTAAACATCGTCGGTATCGGCCCCGGTAACCCTGATTTGCTGACCGGCGAAGCACGTCAGGCTATTGCCTCAAGTAATATCCTGATTGGCGACAAACGCATGCTGGCTGCTTTTGCAGACAGCAGCAAAACTGTATATGATACAATTAAAACAGCTGCTATTGCTGAAATAGCAGCGCAGGCACAGCCTGAAAAGGATGTGCTGGCGGTGCTGGTTTCCGGCGATGTAGGCTTTTTCAGCCTCGCCAAAACCATCAGCGGTAAGCTGCCGGATTGTGAATGTGTCCGCTACTGTGGCATCAGCAGCCTGGTATATTTTTCCTCCAAGCTGCAGCTGTCCTGGGATGACGCCAAAATCGTCAGCATGCATGGACGCACACAAAATCTGGTAGCGGCAGTTGCTCGTAACAAAAAGGTATTTTCCTTGACCGGTGGAGATAATTCTCCGCAAAAGCTGTGCGCGCAGCTGTGCGAGCATGGTCTTGGTCAGGTTCAGGTCTATGTAGGTGAAAACCTTTCGTATCCTGAAGAAAAAATTACCAGCGGTACGGCGGAAGAAATTAGTGCCTTGGATTTCCCGTCCTTGTCCGTAATGATGATTTTGAACGAGGATGCGCAAAGTTTTACTTCTACCGTACACGGCATTGCCGATGACCTGTTCCAGCGCAGCAAGGTGCCCATGACCAAACAGGAGGTACGCAGCGTATCTATGTCCAAGCTGCAGCCGAAGGCTACAGATTTGATTTATGACATCGGCGCCGGTACAGGCTCTTGCTCCATTGAGCTGGCTCTGCTTGCCAGCCAAGGTAAGGTTTGGGCCTTTGAGCGCAACCCTGTTGCCGTTGAGCTCCTCGGAAAGAACAAGGCCTTGTTTGGCGTTGACAATCTGGAGGTTATTGCCGGTGAGGCTTTGGAAAACATCAAAGCCATGCCTGCTCCCGATTGTGTTTTCGTAGGCGGCAGCGGTGGCGATTTGTGTGAAATGCTGGACGTAATTTATGCTAAGAACAGTGACTGCCGTGTTGTAATCAATGCCATTACGGTAGAAACTCTGGCAGAGGTTGCTGCTTATTACAAGGAGCATCCCGCTTACAGTCTGGAAATCGTCAATGTGTTTGTAGCGCGCAGCAAGCATCTGGGCAGCTACAACCTGATGATGGCACAAAACCCTGTATATGTAATGACTGCATTGAAGAAGGAAGATTAACATGGCTGAAGTAAAAGTTCCACGTTTTATGATCAGTGCTCCCGGTAGCGGCAGCGGCAAGACAACTATCGTCTGTGGCCTGCTGAAGGCGCTGATGGAAAAAGGGCTGTCTGTGGCAGCCTTCAAATCAGGACCTGATTATATTGACCCGATGTTTCATTCTCGTGTTATCGGAGCAAAATCCCGCAATCTGGATCTGTTCATGCTGGGGCAGGCAACGAGCCGTTATCTGGTGGCAAAAAATGCACGCCATGCGGATGTAGCTGTCTTTGAAGGAGCGATGGGCTTTTACGACGGCATGGGTAAAACCACGGAAGCCAGTGCTTACGAGCTGGCCTGCACCTGCGATGTTCCGGTAGTTCTGGTTGTCAACGGCAAGGGAGCCGCCTTATCCATTGCTGCGACCATCAAGGGCTTTAAGGAATTCCGCAGTGACAGCCACATTGTCGGCGCTATTCTGAACAATGTTAATCCGATGAGCTATCTTTTCTATAAGGATGTAATTGAACGCGAAACCGGTGTGAAGCTGTTAGGCTACTTCCCGGTGATGCAGGATTGTAACTTTGAAAGCCGTCATTTAGGCCTGGTTACAGCCGAGGAAATAGGAGATTTGCAGCAGATAGTTGCCAAGCTGTCAGCTCAGGCAGCCAAATCAGTCGATTTGGACGGCCTGCTGCAGGTAGCGGCGCAAGCTGCACCGCTTGCATATGACGAGGTAAGCCTTGAACCCGTCGGACGTATGCGTGTGGCAGTCGCTATGGACAAAGCCTTCTGTTTCTATTATCAGGACGCACTAGACCTCTTAGCTGAGCTGGGTGCGGAGCTCGTACCCTTCAGCCCGATAGCTGATGCGCATCTCCCGGAGAACATCAGCGGCCTTGTATTGGGCGGAGGCTATCCCGAGCTTTACGCACAGCAATTAGCGGATAACAAAACGCTGCTGCAGGAGCTTAAAACCGCTATCGACGGCGGTATGCCTTGTTTTGCGGAATGCGGCGGCTTCATGTATCTGCTGGAGCATTATCGTGATGGCGATAAGCTGTATAGCTGGGTAGGTGCATTGAAGGGCGAATCGGCCATGACAAAAAAGCTGACGCGCTTCGGATATGTGCATCTGACGGCGCAGCAGGATAATCTGCTGTGTCCTGCCGGCGGTACGATAAACGGACACGAGTTCCATTACTCCGACAGCACCAACAACGGTGCAAGCTTTATAGCTGCCAAGGCTTCCGGTCGCGGCAGCTGGGAATGCGCGAATACTACGCCGACGCTTTATGCCGGTTATCCGCACATCCACCTGTGGGGCAATCCTGAATTTGCCCGCAGTTTTATCAAACAATGTGCAGCGTATGCTGCTAAATAGCAGTCGACAGACTGCTGAAAAGGGGAGTTTGCTTAGATGATGACCTTAGGCGCAATTGTAGCAGGTTTTATTTTAGATTTGATTTTCGGTGACCCGCATTGGTTGCCGCATCCAATCTGCTTAATTGGCAATTTAATAGGATTTCTGGATAAAAAACTGCGGCGTATGCTTGCTCCCGGCGAGACAGCATTACTGCTCGGCGGTGCCTTGATGGTAATAATCGTTCTGGTTCTTACCTTTGCCGTGCCGTTTGCTGTGCTGACATTGGCGGAACAGGTTAATCCGTGGCTGCGTTTTGCTCTGGAAACCGTTATGTGCTACCAGATCTTTGCTACAAAATGTCTGCGTGACGAAAGCATGAAGGTATACACTGCCCTGAAGGATAACGATCTTGTGGATGCAAGACTGAAGCTCTCATGGATCGTTGGGCGTGATACAAAAGAACTTGATGCTGCAGAGGTGACTAAGGGTGCAGTAGAAACCGTTGCGGAAAATACTGCCGACGGCATCATCGCTCCGATGTTCTATATGTTTATCGGCGGCGCTCCTCTGGCCTTTTTATACAAAGGCATCAATACTATGGATTCCATGGTCGGTTATAAAAATGACACGTATCTTTATTTTGGACGCTGTGCTGCTAAGCTTGATGATTTGGCCAATCTGATTCCCGCGCGTATTACTGGTCTGGTAATGATTGTGGCATCTTATTTTCTTAATCTTGATGCCAAGAGAGCGTGGAAGACATTCTGGCGCGACCGCTATCATCATCTCAGTCCTAATTCCGCAATGACGGAATCAGTTACGGCCGGTGCCTTGAACATCCAGCTCGGCGGCGATCATTTTTATTTCGGTAAGCTTGTCCACAAGGAAACCATCGGCGATGACATCCGCCCGGTGTGCCCCGAGGATATAGTTACCACCAACAATTTACTTTATATGACGGCTGTTCTCAGCCTGTTGCTGTTTTCTCTGATTTATCTGGTTAGCAGTCTTATTTTGAAATGAAGCAGGTAGAAGATGATGTATAAATACGAACACGGTGGAGATATCTATACGGAAAAGCTGACCAAGGATGGTCGCCCCTTCGTAGATTATTCCGCCAATATCAATCCTCTTGGCCTGCCGCTTGGTATAAAGCAGGCCGTTCAACAGGCTTTAAAGCTTTGTATCAACTATCCTGATCCCTTCTGCCGCGAGCTGGCAGAGGTGACAGCAAGTTATCTGCAGCTGCCGCAGGAGTATATTTTCTTCGGTAACGGTGCGGCCGACGTGCTGTTCCGTCTGGCGCTGGCCTTGAAGCCCGGACGAGCACTGTTATTGGCACCTACCTTTGCCGATTATGAAAAGGCTCTGCGTACGGTAGACTGCAAAATAAGCTATTATAATCTGCAGGAGGCGCGTGATTTTGCTGCTGACAATGATATTGTCGATGCGATTACGCCCGATACAGATCTGGTTGTTATCTGTAATCCCAATAATCCTACCGGCCAGCTGACGAGCCGTGAGCTGCTGGTGCAGATTCTCGACAAATGCCGTCTGGTAGGAGCCCATCTTTTGATAGATGAATGCTTTATGGATTTTGTCAGTGAGGAAAAGGCCTTCAGCATGCGTGATCTGCTGGCGACCTATCCTGAACTGGTTATCCTTAAGGCCTTCACGAAAACCTTTGCGATGCCCGGCATTCGCTTAGGCTACTGCCTCAGCGGCAGCAGTGAGCTGAACACATCGCTGCATCAGAGCGGTCAGGACTGGAACGTTTCCATTCTGGCGCAGGAGGCAGGCAAGGCTGCTTTAAAGGAGCACGAATATCTGGCTAAATCCTTTAAGCTGATTGAGCAGGAGCGCAGCTATCTGCGTAACCAACTTGCGGCTTTGGGTGTCAAGGTATACGGCTCGGAGGCCAACTATATTTTCTTTTATCTGCCGAAGCCGGAAAATCTTCCGGAGCTGCTGCATGAGCGTGGCTATCTGATACGTTCATGTGCCAACTATCACAATCTGCAGGCAGGCTATTACCGTATCGCGGTCAAAACGAGAGTGCAGAACCGCGGTCTAATTAAAGCACTTAAGGAAGCAATAAAAACATGCGCTCTTTATTAGTATTAATTGATGGCTTAGGCGATTCCCCGATTCCTGCATGGCAGGGACAGACTCCCTTTGAGCACGCAGTGCATCCTGCGATGGATGCGCTGGCTGCTTCCGGGACACTTGGGAGCCTCAGCATATGTGAAAAGGACATCATTCCCGAAAGTTGCAGTTGTATTCTGCGGCTTCTGGGTGTAGATAAAAAGGATATACCGCACAACCGTGCTTATCTGGAGCTGTTGGCGCACAATCGTGATATTTCCGAATATGAAATGGTGCTGCGCTGCAATCTGGCTGCTGTTGATGCTGACGGCCGTCTTGCTGCCTTCAACGGGCAGGGACTGACGCCGCTGGAGATGCAGCAGGCTGCCAAGCAGTGTGACGGTATCCTTAAAGATATAGAGTTTATCCATCTATCTGAATATCGTAATCTTTTAGTGATGAACAAGGAGGCCGGCGTGCTGAACTGCGCTGTAGAGCCGCCGCACGAAAGTGTAGGCGGGGATGTAAGCGCTTTGCTGCAGGAGCTGCGCAGTAAGTCCTTGTCCATTAACTATTTTTTGCAGGAGTCGGCAAAACGGCTGCAGCCCTTTGCCCGTGATGGCCTGCAATATATTCTGTATCCCTGGGGACCTTCAGCCCGCCAGATGCTCCCTTCCTTCGACAGTCTGCACGGACTGCGCGGTGGGGCGGTATGCAAGGCGGAGATTGTCATCGGCATCGCCAGAGCCTTGGGTATGGATGTAATAACACCGCCGAATGCAACCGGCGATGTTGATACTGACATTATGGCGAAGGCTGAAGCAACGCTTGCTATGCTGCAGCAGGATGATTTCGTTATTGCACATTTCAACGGCAGTGACGAGGCTTCGCACCGCTATGATTATCAGGCCAAGGCTGATTTTATCAGCAGAATAGATACCCAGTTTTTACAGACCATAGCAGCAAAGTATCATGAACCACTGAAGCTCGTCATCTGCGGCGACCACGTTACCAGTTCGGTAACAGGTAAGCACGGTGACGGCTGCACGCCTGTGATTGCAGGCTATCTTAATACCACAGGTCACAGTATCCGGCTGCAAAGCTATCGTGACATACTGGACTTTTTGATGAAAGAGAGTGATTAAAGTGGCAAAAGCACTTATGATAGTAGGTACCATGTCAAATGCAGGCAAGAGCCTGGTAACAGCAGGTTTATGCCGTGTATTCAATCAGGACGGCTACAAGGTAGCACCGTTCAAATCCCAGAACATGGCGCTGAATTCCTTTATCACCGCCGAGGGTGCGGAAATGGGACGTGCGCAGGTTGTGCAGGCTGAAGCAGCCAACATTGAGCCCAGCGTACTGATGAATCCTATTCTGCTGAAGCCTACCAGCGACAGCGGTTCCCAGGTTATTGTCAACGGTGAGGCAATCGGTACCATGAAGGCCGGCGAATATTATGCAATGAAGCATACCTTGCGCCCGGAGGTACAGAAGGCGTTTGATACGCTGGCTTCCAAATTCGATATCGTCTGCATCGAGGGTGCTGGCAGCCCGGCGGAAATCAACATCAAAAAGGACGATTTTGTCAACATGGGCATGGCTAAAATGGCCAAGGCTCCTGTGCTGCTGGTAGCAGATATTGACCGTGGCGGCGTTTTCGCTTCCATCTACGGCACACTGATGCTGTTGGAGGATGACGAAAGAGCCATGGTTAAGGGTGTTATCATCAACAAGTTCCGTGGTGACGTAGAAATCCTGCGCCCCGGCCTGAAGATGATCGAAGATAAAACAGGCGTGCCTATCGTAGGCGTGCTGCCGATGCTGAAGGTTGATATCGAGGACGAGGACAGCCTTTCCGAGCGTATCAGCGGCCGCAGCGAGGTTAAGCTGATTGATATTGCGGTTGTACGCATTCCGCGTATGTCCAACTATACAGACTTCAACGTATTCGAGCTGATTCCCGGCGTATCCCTGCGCTATGTAACCAGTGTACGCGAGTTGGGCCAGCCGGATATGATTATTATCCCCGGCACCAAAAATACCACCGGCGACCTGAAATGGCTGCGCCAGAGCGGTATGGAGGCTGCTATTTTGAAGCATGCTAACAGCGGTACCGTAGTGTTCGGTGTCTGCGGCGGTTACCAGATGCTGGGCAAGCAGATTTCAGATCCGTACGGCGAAGAGGACGGCTCAGGCAAGGCCAACGTTACTCCTGGCATGGGCCTGCTGAACATCGAAACAACCTTTATCGAAAAGAAACGTACCATCCAGATGGCCGGCAAATTCGGTCAGGTACAGGGCATCTTCTCCGCACTGAGCGGTTTGCCTCTCTATGGCTATGAGATTCACTCCGGCGTAACCGAATTCCCTGAGGAGAAGGCACTGACCTCTATCAGCCCGATTCACGAAACCGGTGAAATTATGGCCGAGGGCTCGCAGAACACCGAGGGCAAGCTCAATGTTTACGGTACCTATGTACACGGCGTCTTTGACGGCGATGGCATTGCCGTGAAGATTGTGGAGGCGCTGCTGGCCAAGAAGGGTAAAAAGATGGAGGATATCCAGACCATCAACTTTGCAGAATATAAACGTCAGCAATATGATATTCTTGCCGACAGCATTCGTGAGAACCTGGATATGAAGGAAATTTACAAGATTTTGGAAGGAGGTGTCTAAATGAAAGACGGTGGACTGATTCATATTTACTGTGGCGATGGCAAGGGAAAAACTACCGCTGCTATGGGCTTGTCAATCCGCTGCGCAGGCCATGGCAACCATGTGCTGATAGTGCAGTTCCTCAAAAGCAGGCCGACAGGCGAGCTTGCGAGCCTGGCATTGTTGCCCAATATTGAGGTAATGCGCGGCAAGGAAACCAAGAAATTCACCTTCCAGATGAACGATGAGGAAAAGGCAGAGGTTAAGCGCGAGCATATGGTGCTTTTCGACAAAGTTATGCAAAAATGCGCCAACGAGCATATCGATCTGCTGATTTTCGACGAAATCATCGGTGCCTGCAATACCGGCGTTTTTGACCAGGCTGCTTTAGTAGAATTCCTGAAGAACAAGCCGCAGGAGCTGGAGGTTGTTATGACAGGCCGTAATCCGGCACCTGAGCTGGTGGAGCTGGCTGATTATGTATCTGAAGTCTGCATGCGCAAGCACCCCTTCAAAAGAGGTATTCCGGCGCGTGTAGGCATTGAAAAATAAGGCTTCGGCCTTGCAGCATATGTTAAGAAAGGTAGTGTAAAATAATGCATTTACAAAATGTTTTACCCGCTGACATTGAAAAACGTAGTATGGAAATTATCGGCGAGGAGCTGGGCCAGATCCGTATCGACCCCGAGAAGATTGATATCGTTAAGCGTGTTATCCATACCTCCGCTGATTTTGATTATGCCCGCAATATGCTGTTTTCCGACGGCGTAGTAGAGAAGGCGCTGGCTGCACTGCAAAAGGGTGCTACCATCGTTACCGATACCAACATGGCCTGCACCGGCATCAACAAAATGGGCCTGGGCAAGCTGGGGGCAAAGGCTGTCTGCTTCATGGCAGATCCCGATGTTGCAGCACGCGCTAAGGAAGCAGGCTCCACTAGAGCCGCTGCCTGCATGGAAAAGGCCTGCACCATTGAAGGTCCGGTAATTATTGCCGTAGGTAACGCACCGACTGCGCTGGTTCGTCTGGACGAGCTGGTTAAGGAAGGCAAGATTAAACCGGAGCTGGTTATCGGCGTTCCTGTAGGCTTTGTAAATGTTGTGGAATCCAAGGAAATCATCATGAAGACCGGTATTCCCTATATTGTTGCCCGCGGCCGCAAGGGTGGCAGCAATGTTGCCGCAGCAATTTGCAATGCGCTTATCTATAAGCTGACACGTAAATAATTGTAAGTAATTAAGAATGATTATAGCTGAAATCGTAGCTAAAGATACAATTTCAGAGCCAAATTTTGACAAAATAGTAAAATCATTTTCAATTACTTGACAAATCAGTTTATATGTTATAGGATAAATTCTATAACGTATGACTGCTGATTCATTGATGAAACAGTGCTTTTTTAGCACTGTTTTTTTCAAGCGTTGCAAAGCTGTTAGAAAATTAGAAAGAATAGCAATATTAGCTTGATTCTTACGGTTTTGTGTGATAAAATAAAATGAAGGTATTTTTAGATTATGGACACTACAGTTAATAACTATCCGGAAAGGTTTTTAACTTATCTGGAGGTTGAAAAAAATTGTTCTCAGCATACGATTGAAAGCTATCAAAAGGATTTGGCTGCCTTTGCGGAGTTTATGCTGCGCAGAAACAAGCAGAATTTTTTCTGGCAGCAGACAGGTCCTTTGGATGTGCGTGGCTATCTCGCAGAGCTTAATGAAAAGCAGTATGCGCGCAGGACTATTGCCCGCAGGATATCTGCACTGCGTTCATTTTTTAAATACCTTGTGCGTGAAGCGGTTATTGAGTATAGTCCGCTGACAAAGGTGCGCACGCCAAAGTTGGAAAAAAAGCTGCCGGCTTTTTTAGACGAAATTGAAATCAACGAGCTGTTGGCGATGCCCGATAAAAGTAAGGTATTGGGTGTTCGCGACCAGGCGGTGCTGGAGATGCTTTATGCTACCGGCTGCCGTGTATCCGAGCTGGTAGGGCTTACTCTTGAAAGAGTAGACCTGAGCAACCGTTTCGTGCTTCTGCTCGGCAAGGGTAATAAGGAAAGGGTTGTGCCGGTAGGCCACACCTGCTGTGTTGCGTTAAGCACATATTACCATGTACGACAGCAGCTGATGCTTCAATATCAGCAGGAGCATGACTTCATTTTCGTCAATAACCGTGGGGGTAGGCTCACGGACCGCAGTGTAAGGCGTATTTTAGAGAAATATATAAATATGCTGGCTATCCATAAAAATGTCAGTCCGCATACTATACGCCATTCCTTCGCAACGCATCTTTTAGAGCATGGTGCCGATTTGCGCTCGGTACAGGAGCTTTTAGGACATGCGAATTTATCAACAACGCAGATTTACACGCACGTTTCAAATGAACATGTGACGAATGTTTACAAGAAGAATCATCCAAGAGCATAATTTTTTTTAGGAGGGCAAATCATGAAATTGTTGGAAAAGACCAGAAAGATTAACAAGCTTTTACAAAAAGGAGATAAGGTTGAGTTTAACGCTATTGCAAAGTTGTTGCGTGACGTTATTGAAGCAAACACATATATTGTCGGCCGTAAAGGCGGCGTAAAGGGTTATGCGCTGATTCACGAGTTTGAATGCGATATTATGCGTGAGCAGGTTCTTGACGATATGCGTTTCCCTGAGGATTATCTGGGCTTTATTATGAGCGTTAAGGAAACGCTGGCCAACATTCCTCATCAGAATCAGAACTGCTCCTTTGTTGCTGATACAAAATGTATTTTTAACGGTAAGATGACTACTGTTGTACCTATTTACGGCAATGGCGAACGCCTTGGTACCCTGATTGTTGCTAAATATGATGCGGAATTCGATGATGATGATTTGCTGCTGGCTGAATATGCTGCTACTGTTTTGGGTGTTGAAATTCTGCATGACCGTGAAGCAGTTGTTTCCGAAGAAATCCGCAAGAAGGCTACTGTACAGGTTGCTTTCTCCACTTTGTCCTATTCCGAGCTGGAAGCTATTGTAAACATTATGGGCGAGCTGAATGGCAACGAAGGCCTGTTGGTTGCTTCGAAGATTGCTGACCGCGTAGGTATTACCCGTTCCGTTATCGTTAACGCACTGCGTAAATTTGAAAGCGCCGGCCTGATTGAAACCAAATCCTTGGGCATGAAGGGCACCTATATCCGCGTACTGAATCCGATGCTGTTTGAAGAACTGAAGAAGAGATCCTAAGTTTTTTGATAAATTATATATATGATGAAGCCAGTCTGTTGTAACTGTAGTTGCGGCAGACTGGCTTTTCTTATGGAAGTTAAAGCTCCTCGATACGGTCGTATCGGGGAGCTTTTTTTAGTGTGCAAGCTTTTGGCCAACAACAAAGGCCAGTGAGTTGTTGACGAACTGGTTCAGGCTGATGCCCTCACGTTCTGATTCTTCGGCCAGCAGGCGGTGCAGTGTTTTAGGTACACGCACTACGAACCTTCCGCTGAAGCGAGGCTTCATATTTGGCTCGTTGATTGGCAAACCGCGGTCGAGCATATCAATAATCCATTCACGTTTAGCATCCTGCAGATTTGTATAAGCTTCTTCGACTGTTTCACCATCGGTCATACAACCAGGGAGCAGGGGAATGGAGGCGAGATAGCCGCCGCCTTCATCTTCGGGAATAACGCTGATTTCAGAAGCATAATTTAAAGATAAGTAGTAATTTAAATCTTTTTTCATGTTAAATCACTCTCCTTTCTGAATATCATCAATTAAATTTGCAATAATACGAGCATAGACTTTTTTGATTTTCCCATTATGGACTGGGATGCTCAAAGATTGCCTGTCTGAATAACGAATTTTAAAATGACTGCCACCACCAGTAGGCGGTTTAACTTCGGCTCCTAACTTTTCTAAAAGAGCTTTGGTCTGGTCCCAAGGTAAATCCTTGCCGTTAGCCAGAGCGCGGAGTTTTTTCTCGAGGGATGTCATAATATACCTTCTTTCTTTATGATACTATATATAGTATAAAATATCAACAAAAAAATGGCTGTTACGTACTTCATTACGAAATTCGTAACAGCCATTGAACACGTTCAGTGTTTAATGCTTAGAGCATATTTGGTTATTTTGCACCACCGAAGAGATACTTTCTTGATTCCAGGAACAGTGCAATTGCCAGGATGAAGAGTACAGAACCCAATGCAGCTGTAATGATATGAGTTGCCATGTTAGCGAAGATGATTTGTGCCAATGCAACTAAAGTTACACAGAACATAAATGCCATCGGGATGAGAACCATCAGGTTATCACGGCCAACGCTCTTCAGCCATACACCGACAGCCAACAGGGAGAGGGCAGCCAACAGCTGGTTAGCAGCACCGAAAATCGGCCAGATGGTGAGGTAGGAGCCAAGGGACATATAACCGGACAGTACAACGGTAATCAGAGTAGCAACAAACGGGTTTGTGAGAACATTGCCTTGAGCTTCGCCGGTTTTCGGATCAACCTTAGTGAACAGCTCTTGGAAAATGAAGCGGCCCAGACGGGTTGCGGTATCGAGAGTAGTCATAGCGAAAGCGGAGATGGTCAGAGCAACGAAGCCTTTGGCAACGCCGAAGGAGAAGCCGAGCTTGGTCATAAAGGTACCAACGCCATCAGCAAATACGTTTACAGGACCACCGTTTTTCAGCAGCTCGGTCAGTTTGTCGCCGCCAACATAGCCAACAGCAACAACTGCAACTACAGCCAGAACGCCTTCAAGCAGCATGGAGCCGTAGCCGATGAGCTTAGCATTGCCTTCGCTATCGAGCTGTTTGGAGGTAGTACCGGAGGATACCAGGGAGTGGAAGCCGCTGATAGCACCGCAGGCAACGGTTACGAACAGCATCGGGAACATCGGGTTGGTGCCTTTGCCGGAAGGATCAAAGGTGGTGAATGCCGGCAGCTGCATGGAAGGCTGATAAATTGCAATACCAACCAGAGCGAATGCGATGCAGGCATACAGCAGGAAGGAGTTCAGATAGTCACGCGGTTGCAGCAGAATCCAAACAGGAGCGATGGAAGCAACGAAGATGTAAACCATCAGGATGCAAACCCATACGTTTTTGCTCAGGTGCAGCGGATACATGTTGCCGATAGCGATTGCAACAACCAGCATGATAACACCGATAACGGTGCCGACGCCGAGGCTCAGGCCGCAGCGATATACGGAGAAGCCGAAGATAACAGCCAGCACGATGAACAGCAGAGAAGCGGTTGCAGCCTGCGGACTTGCTACGAAGGTAGCGGCTACGATGTTAGCGAAAGCAGCGATAACAACCAGCAGAGTTACATATGCGAAAATGGAGAAGAGGAACTTACCGCTCTTGCCCAGAGTTGCATCGATAATCTGGCCGATAGTTTTGCCGTCAAAACGGATGGAGGAGTACAGAGCACCAAAGTCGTGCACGCCGCCGAAGAAGATACTGCCGATTAAAATCCACAGCATTACAGGAACCCAACCGAACACAGCAGCGGTGATAGGACCAACGATAGGACCGGCACCGGCGATGGATGAGAAGTGATGGCCCATCAATACAGCGGGCCTGGTCGGCATATAGTCGACGTTATCGCACAATCTCTCAGCCGGGGTCTTACGGGTAGGGTCAACACCCCACTTTTTACACAACCAAGAACCATAGGTTACGTAGGCAACAAAGAAGATAATCATTGAGCCTACAAGCAACAATAAACCACTCATAAATAACATCCTTTCTTTCCCTTTTGCATCATTGCAAAATAAATAATTTAGAAAAAATAACTACTAGTGCACTCTATATCTCGTGTGCAACATAGAAATAGTATAACACATTTGCTTCTAATGTCAACGAATTGTCACAGAATTATTTATTAACTTAAAAAAAAGAAAAAGCTGTTAAGATTTGTACAGAATGTGCAAATACTTAACAGCTGTATACGATTTGTTTTTTCCTTGGAGGAATAACTTGTCTAGTGTGAAGCGACAAACATTAAGCTTTGGTAAACTCAAAGAGCGCCTTTTCCTTGGTGCCTGCTTTGTTGCAATAAAGCCTCTGCGCCGGGATGTCTACAATATATAAAGCCAGGTCAGACCAGCCTTTCAGTGTGAAGCAATAGTCCTTGTGCTGCCTGAGCTTCTGCAGGTCAGCCAAAGCCTTTTCCTCAACGCCTTCTTCACAGATAAGCACGAGGGCATAGATGCTGCTCATGTGCTCGGTAGTGGTTTTGAGCGCCGCCATAGCTTCCTTGGTGAACTGCAGATAGGGCGCAGCCGTTTCTGCAGTGAGCTGCTTGTCGAAGCGTGCTGCATAAAGATATTCGTTGTGCTGCACACTGTAGGTCTTTAAATTAGGTATGATGAAATAGCCTTCGTCCGCAGCGTTCAGCTCTGCCGCAAGGACGAACGCCGGAGCCTTCGGCAAAGGCTTCTTATCGTAATAGTGAGCAAGACGCTGCTCCAATTGCTGTAAATATTCCTGTCCGTTCATTATTGCTTACTTCCTTTATTATTCATGATCAATATTATCAGCAACCTGCAGGATACAGGCACAAAAACCCTGCTCCGGCTGATAGCAGTAAATGTTGAGCTGTTGACCTATCTCCGGACTGTAATCGTGGATAAAATGTTTTGTTCCGTTGAGGGCCACATCAGCGTAGGTTACCAGCCATTTTTTGTCACCGTTGCGAAAAACCTCATAGAAAGAACGGTTTAGCATTTCTTCTACGGGAACTCCCTCAATATGTGCCATTTCCTTATTGCAGTAACGGAAAATAAAGTCTACACCATGGCCATTGGCATCAAAAACAAGCTCGATGATGCAATATGCCAGAGGCATGTCATCAAGCAGGGTGCATTTTTCCAGAAAGCTCATGGGTGCAGCCTGCGGCTGTGCGTCCGGCAGAGCATTGATGCCCATTTGCTTGCGCAGCTGGCGGTGGGCGCTGAGGTTGCGTTTGCGTCCCTGAAAGGTTTGCCCGTCAGATATGGTATAGACGCCTTCGCTGCTGATATCTACGATTCGTGCTTTGTTCACAGCAATTCCCTTGTTGATGTTCAGAAAGGCATCCTCCGGGAAGAGCGCTAGAAGTGTATATACGGGAGCGAACAGCTCAAATTCCTCGCCATCCTCCCGATGGATGATGGTTTTGCGGTCACGTCGATAGACATAGAGAATATTATCCGCACAAAGCTCTCTCTTTTTAAGCCACTTGTTCCAGTCAGTCATGTTGTTCCTCCGTTTCTAGCATTGGCTGATTTTATTGTTCTAATTATAGCACAGGATGCATGATGAGACAATAAATTATCTTAAAATCAATTTACCATTGAACTTTAGATGATTTAATTAGCCAATCAACGGCCTAATCACTCATATAATAAAAAAACTTATTAAATTATTGACGTTAAGAGAAGATGGCTTTATAATTAAAGTATAAGGTTAAGTATAACCTTATGCTTAACTATATGTTTTGTTCCATTAAATTAATAGAATATATCTTACTGCGAGCAGGTGGTCATAACCTTTAGTTAATTGCTGTTTCGCAGAGGATGCTCTAAGATTAATTCAGAAAATTATTGCTTTTTTATGCATATCGGATAGGCATTAATAAGGAGGGAAACTAAGATGAAGGTTAATCGTAAGTTCCTGCGTAGCGCAGAAAGGCTTAGCTTGAGCGCTATTGCGAAAGATTCCGCTGCACAGAAAATTGTCAGCGCTGTTACGGCCATTGGCTTTGTAATGCAGCCTGTAGCTGCATTGGCGAGCACGATTACAAGGGCGGATAAACCTAATGAAAATCTGGCTACCGGCCCTGTTACCAACATTTTTGCAGAAAAGGTTGTTGGTAATGTAGCAATCAACCAGTTTAAAGAGTTCCAGCTGGACGCTAATAATATTGCCAATATGTACTTTGGCGTGGACAAAGACGGCAATGCCGGTAATCTGGTCAACTTTGTTGATTCACGCATTGATATCAACGGCACCGTCAATGCGATTCAGAACAAAAAGATTGGCGGTAACCTTTTCTTCTTCAGCTCCGACGGTATGGCAGTGGGCAAAACCGGTGTGATTAATGCCGGTGCGCTTTACGTTGCTACGCCGACTGAAAATGCCTTTAAGGATTACAAGAACCTTAAAACTGAGGATCAGTTTAAAACCATAATCAAGGAAGAAGGCTTTGCCAATATTCCCATCAACGCCAGCGGCACCATCAGCGTTTTAGGCAAGGTTAATGCTGTTAACGCGGTTAATTTGCGTGCGGCCAAGATTGGCGTGGGCAAAAATGTAAGTGAAAATAATATCGGTGATGTAGCTGCAGGCGCAACAGCAACGGATGCGTCTATTCGTACTGGTGTTGTTGATTTTAAGGATATTGTTAATATTGGTAAAGTTAAATCCGATTTGACAGGCAATGCGCTCAAGGCTACTAGAGATGGCAGCGGCGATATCGTTCTTGCAGCTTCTAATAATTATAATGATAACTATAGCATGCTTGATGACTTCAGCAAGATTGCAGGCGCTAAGGTGGAAGCCGAGCTTAGCGTTGCCAATGGCGCAGAAGTAAAGGCTACAGGCAATGCCAAGCTAAGCGCGCAGGCGTTGAACAATGTTGTAGTTGAAAAATCCGACCAATATAAAGAAAATTATACTCCCTCCACTACTACCAATTCCCATCTTTATGGGCAGATCGTTACTACTAATGCCACAGTCAATGTTGATGGCACTGTTGAAGCAACGCAGGTTGATATTACTGCCGATGCAGTTAACCGTTATGTGAGCGCGGAAAGCAGCGTGCTGAACGCCAGCAACGTTACTTCTAATATTGTGGGCGCACTCACAGCTAACCTTGATGCTTCCTATGCAGTTTTGAACAGCAAGGCTGAGGTCAACGTAGGCCAAAGTGCTGAGATTAACGCCACTGGCAGTGATACTGTCAGCGCGGGCAAGGTTGTTAAGCCGGCGCTGAATATCAAGGCGAACAGCAGCGTGGAAGCCGGTGCTGGCGCCAGCACTGCTTTGCTGAAGGTTATGAACGTGGCAGGCACCAATATCATCCCGGCGGCTGCTGTAACCTACAGCCAAACACATAATGAGGCAGCAGTAAATATTGACGGCACCCTTAAATCCACGGGCGGCACGTCCGTTACTGCCTTGGCCGACAGCAAGGTGAACAGTGAAGCCAAGGCCACCACTATGGATGTTTCTGAAAACCCTAATTTGGGTGATGTAGCGTTGAATATCACTACGGGTGACAACAAGAGCAGTGTTACCATTGGCAAGACTGCGCAGATGACTGAGCTGCAAAAGGACGTCAACATTGAAGCGAAGTCTGTAAACAGTGTGATTACCAAGGCAGAGGTAAGCACAGGTGAAAAGGCTGTAGTTGCTACCGCTATCAACGTAACTGATTATGACAGCAAGGCAAATGTCAACATCAATGGCAATGTAAGCAGCAAGGATGGAAGCCTGTCTGTTAATGCGGAAAATGTTTTGACGGATAATACTGTCATTGCAAACAACGCTATGGGTTCTTCGGCATTTATGAAGAAGCTTGTTACCAATATCAAAGGCTCTCAGTCCTTAGATTCGCTTATTGGCGAAAACGGCGCTAAGGATCAATTATTGGGCGGTATTAAAAAATGGCTGGCTAACGCCAAGTACACGCCGCAAAAGCTGAAGGATAAGCTTAACGCACCATCTACTCCTTCTACGCCGACGGAGCCTAAGCCCTGGGATAAGCTGGCAGATTTCATGAGCACCGGCGTCAGCGTGGGCGTTGCAGTGGAAAGCAATACTGCTGATGTTAAAATTGGGCAAGGTGTTGCGCTCACTGCTAAAAATGATCTTGATATTACTGCCAAAAGCGTTATTCAGGATACCCAGATGCAAATTACCGGCAAGAGCAATAACTATGACAAGGATACAAGCAACAAAGCACTTGTCAATGCGTCCGTGCTCTACAGCAAGCTGGATAATACTGCAACTGTAACTGTAGCCGGCGGTGAGGAAGCAAAAGGCTCAGCGCCTGCTACCAACGTTACTCTTACCGGTGGCAAGGTAAATATTGCGGCCAACAGCAGCTTTGAATATAATCGTATCGAACGCATGGTGCAGGAGGTTAAGGATGCCTGCGCCAAGGTAGAAGATGCCTATAAAGGCACCAATAATGCTGATATCAAAGCTAAGGCTAAAGCTTTGAGTGATGCAGCAGATGCTTTCTTTAATTATGCCAAGGATAGCTGCTTCTCTTCCAACGGTGGAGAGCAGGTAGATTTCATGGACCTGTTCAGTGGGCAAAAGTATAAAGAATTCACTGATGCTTGCAGTGCTTTGACAGGCGCACTGGGCGATAAAGCAACGGATATTGCTGTAGGTCCGATTAACGTAGTGAGTGCGGCTGCAGCCTTTGCTAATCCCAACAGCTATCTTAATTTCTCGGCAGGCAGTGCTAACGGTGGCAAGAGCGGATCTGATGCTGCTAAGATTGCGCTGGCAGGCAGTGCAGTAGCCACGGATATCAGCAATAATGCACGCGTATTAATCGGCAAGAATGCTAATATTAAAGCTGCTAACGAGCTGGCAATGCAGGCTGCGTCCAAGCAGTTTGATGTATCGCTGGCAGGTAAGCTCGGCCTTAATGGCGGTGGTGAAAACGCAGCTGGCGGAACCTTTGCCGTTGGCCTTGCGGATGCCAACAGCCTTGTTGCGGTAGCACAGGGAGCTAAGCTGACTGCAGGCTCTATAGATATAGGCACAGAAAATAAAATTGACCATATCCAGCTGTCGCTTGCTGCAGGTAAAGGCGCAAACAGCGGCGTTAGCGGCATGGTGGGATATCTTGAGGGTGCAAGCAACAGCCTTGTTTCCGTAGATGACGAAGCAGTTATTAACGCAGGCAAAGGCGCAATCAACCTCAATGCCAAAAATGATACTAATGTTTATAGCGCAGCCGGTGCTGTTGGTATGGGCGAAACTGCAGGCATTGGCGTTGCGGCAACGATTACCAATTTTGACCGCTATACCTATGCAGCGATTGGTGACAATGGATATACAGCTCCTACGCAGGCAACGACTGAGCAGGGAGAAGGCGGCCACGATAGCGGTGATACCAGTGCTACCCTTGGCGAGGACGCGAATGCAGACCGCAGCCAGGAAGCGAAAAAGCTGGCTAATACTGCTGCCGAAAAACGTGCAACTCTGCAGCATCTGGTGCAGAATGCTTCCGGTCTGCGTCAAGGCACGGACGGTGAGAAGACATATACAGAGCAGGCAGATTTCTTCGGCTCCAAGACGGCCGCTGATACTAAAGGCACTATCAATGCAGGCTCGTTTAAGGTTAATGCTGAAACCGGCGGCAAAATTATCAACGTAGCTGTAGCCGGCGGTGTATCTACTGGCGATGACAGTGGTGAAGCTGGTATTGGTGACAAGCTGGGTAATTTCGTAAACAACAAGACTAATGCTCTTACAAATAAGCTCAATGCACTTGACCATAAGGTAGCAGGCAAAATTAACGGACTGATGGACCGTCAGACCGAAGCGCAGAAGGTACTGCCTACTGACCAGACACCTAAAGCTACTCCGTCCGGGCAGCAGTCCTCCGTAACTATTGCCGGTGCAGGCAGCGCAGCAATTAATTTGCTGGATGGCGATACCGGTGCGCTTGTAGACAATGTTAAAATCAATATTGCTAAGGATACTACTGAGAATAAGAATATCACTGTAACTGCCAAAGACAGCGCTATGATGGTAGCTGCCGGCGGTACTGCAGGCATTTCCTGGAAGAACCTGACTAAGGACAATAACGCGAACAGCAATAATGCGGCCTTTGGCGGTACTGCTGCTGTAAACGATATTGATTCGCAGACCTTGGCTGTTATCAGCAACAGTGAAATTGAAAATGCTGCTGCAATTATCAACAATGCGCAAAAATCCGGCTCGCTGGCAGCTGCAGGCCTGGGCCTGGCGCTGGCGAAGAATTCCGGCGGCAATGGCGGCACTAATATTGCTGCTACCGTCAATGCGTCGGTAAATATTGCAGATAATACTGCTTATGCATTGATGCAGAATAATAAGGTTAATAATGAAAATGTAAGCGGTGAGGATAAGCGTGCAACCTCCATTACCAATACAGCTTTTGATAATGATATCCAGATAACCGGCGGCGTGAACACCAGCCTTTCTATTGGTGGCGATAACGCCTTTGTCGGTGGCGCGACTGTGGCCTACGGTTCGCTGAAGAATGACGTGCAGGCGGCCATTTTAGGTGGCACCTATGACAAGATTACTACTGCTGATGTCAAAGCTACTACCAACATGACGCAGGTAGGCGTGGCTGCTAACGTTAGTGTAGCAGGCGGCGCTAAGACCTCCTATGCTTTCTCCGGTAATTCTGCCTACAATAAATTGGATAACTATGCCAACGCAACGGTTGAGGGCGTGACACTGACCGGCGAAAGCCTGAATGTTGCAGCCTATGATACTGCGGATTCTACCAACAAACATACTGAATATCTCAAGCAACGTGGCCTTGATGCTGACGGCTCTGCATATCTGGCGCAGGTTAAGCAGGCAGCAGATGAAAGCGGCGATAAGGATCAGCCTACCAATGTTGATACTACCCGTCGTGGCAATGTGATTGTTACAGGCGCGGTAAGCGTAGGCGTTACCACCGGTAACGACGGCGGCAGCGCAGCTGCATCTGTAACTGTCAGCGATATTGACAATGATTACAATGCTAAGATTAAGGACAGCAATATTACGACTACCGGCAAAGGCAGCGGTGATGATTTGGTCGGCACGAACGTTAATGCGGCAAGCCATACTGTACTGGCAGGCTTTGCGGCCGGTGTTGCCGGAACTGCAGGCAGCTTCGGCGTAGGCGGCAGTGCTAACTGGCAGTCGCTGAACAACGATATTACGGCAGCTGTTGAAAACAGCACACTTGTTACGCCCAAAACTGATGTAAAGGCCGAAAGCGGTGCTTTGGCAGTGAATGTTGCAGGACAGATTGGTGTTACTACCGGTTCCAAATCTAAGGTGGGCGCAGGTTTGGCAGTTGCCTACAATTCCCTGAACAATACCACAGGTGCGTATGTCAAGGGCAGCGAAATCAGCGGCTAGCAGTATTCTTACTGTAGATGCAGCCAACAAGGGTAACGTGTACAGCGTCGGAGCAGCAGTTACCGCAGGTACGGCCCATGCTTTGAATGGCGTGGTTGTTGTTAACCGCGGTCGTAATGATGTAGAAGCTGTTATTGACAAATATGACGGCGAAAATGCGAAAACTGATGGTGGACGTACGAAGCTCAATAATATGAGTAAGGTGGCAGTGAAGTCCTCGGATGACAGCAACCAGCTGGCAGTAGTGGGTGCGGTAAGCGTCAGCGCAGGCAGCAATGCTAAATTTGCGGCTGGCGGCAGCGTAGCTTATAACGAAATCGGCAATATCACCGGCAGCGCTGGCGAGAAAAAGCAAACCAACAAGGCTACTATCAATAATGCTGATATTACCACTACTGAAGATGGCAAGATTAGCGTCAATGCCGTAGATGAATCTACGCTGACGACTATTTCCGTAGGTACCTCCATTACTACAGGTAATGTGGCCTTCAGTGGCGCAGGCTCTGCTGCTATGATCAAGAAGGATACCGATACAGAGCTTGTTAATACCAATATCAATAAGGATAAGAATAATGCAGCGACTGTGCAGGCTACTGCTGACAGCAAGGGCAAGATTACTACCGTTGCCGTTGTTGCTGCAGGTGCTAAAGACGCTGCGATTGGTGCAGGTATTGCGGTTAACCAGCTTGATGCTGATACCAATACTACTGTTACCAATGGTGAATACAAGGTTAAGGGCTTCACAGCTGAAGCTAAATCCGACAGCAGCATTCTTTCTGTCGGCGTAGCTGGCGGTGTTGCCAAAACTGCAGGTATTGCCGGTAACATCGGCGTAAACCTGCTGGCGAACGATACCAAGGCTGCGATTGACGGCGCCAAGATTAATGCAGACGGCACGCTGGCCGTAATTGCCAAGAGCAAGGATACCCTGCAGAATTTTGCAGGTGCCTTTGGTGTGGCGGCAGGCGGTCAGGCCGGCGTTGGCATGGGCGTAGCCTACAATGAAATCAGCGGTACTACTGAAAGCGTAGTTAAGAATAATGCAGAGCTGACGGCAGCAGGCAATGATGCAGGTGTGGCTGTCAACGAACGCAATAAGGATAATGATAATGTAGTCAGCGATAAAAAGCGCACCGGCGTTATTATTGCGGCTGATGCGGAGCACAAGCTGACGAATGTAGCAATCAGCGGCGGTGTGGCAGTCAGTGCGGACGTTGGCGTGGGCGTAGCAGGTACGGTTACTGTTAACCGTATTTTGGGCGCAACCAATGCCAAGGTAACGGATAGCAGCATTAATGCAGCATTGACCGACCGCAGCAAGGCAGACGTTTATGTAGCAGCAAACGATGCTACCAAGAGCGAAAGCCATGTAGGTTCGCTGGGTGTAGGCGGTGGCGCTGATGGTGGTGCAGGCTTCGGTCTGGCATCTGATACTGGTGTTGTCAGCAGAAATGTAACGGCAATGATTGACGGTGGCAGTGCGAAGAAGCTTGTCAACGGCAATAGCATTGACGTCGCTGCCTTGAATAAGGCGAACATGTCTACCAACTCCTACGGTATTGCCGCAGCTGGCGGCGCTTATGGCGCCGGAGCCGGCGCAGGCACCGTTTCGGTTGCTAAGCTGGACGCAGAAACTACTGCTGCAGTAAAGAATATCCAAGGCACGAATAATGGTTTGGCAATTACTGCTGACCACGTTAACGATATTACGTTGCGCAGCGCTGCTGCCGCAGCTTCCGGCGCGCTCGTGAGCGCTGCCGGTGGCGCAGGCATTGGCGTAGTAGACGATGACAGCAAGACTGTTGCTGAGCTGAGCGGCAGCAAAGTAACGGCTGAAACAGGTGATATCACTGTTAACGCTGCCAACAAGACTGATGTGACAACGGCAGTCTTTGGCGTAGCTGCCAGCATGGTTGCAGGTGGCCTGAACGTTGCTGTAAATAATCTGGACAATACTGTTTCCACGCTGGTGAAGGATAACAGTAATCTGCAAGCACAACAAGGCACCTTCGCAGCGAAGGCAGATAACAGAGTGAAGACAAGCTTTGTTAACGGTGCAAATGCAGTTGGCGCTGCAGGCGTTGCCGTTGGCGTAGGCGTGAACACGATTGACACAGGCGTTATCACCGAAATCAGCGGCAGCAAGATTACTGCCGGTGCTATCGACGTAGCAGCAACTGAAAAGCTGGACGTTAAGCAGGTGGTGGAAAACGCTGCTCTCGGCGGACATGGCTACAGTGCGAACGTCAGCGTAACTACAATTGGCGCAGCAGCTGCAGACCAGTACGGCGACAGCGAAACTACGGATAGTGATAAAAAGGCTACCTTTAATACGAACGATATTCTCAATAAAGCGAATGCTGCAATTGCAGGACAGGGAACTGTCGGCACTGTTACCAAAGATGGTAAGAGCAGTTCTAACGCTGCAGGCATGACCTTTGATAAATATACCGGCAGCAATGGACAAAAACTGAATGCTGCACCTGGCACTACTGCCAGCAAGGGCAGCAGCAAGGCTGAGGGCGTGCAGGCGAAGGTAAGCAATTCTACGCTGCAGGCAACAGGCGATACGAAGGTTAATGCTAAGCGTACTGTTGACGCCAAGCTGACATCGGCGCAGGTGGCAGCAGGTATTGCAGGCAATGGCATTGCCGCTTCTGTTGCAGTGCTGGATGTAGAACGCAAGACCGGCGTAACCATCAACAATAACAGCAAGCTTAGCGGCAAGAATGTAACGCTTGGCAGTGCGCAGGACGGCACATCCAAGATTGATGCTTATCAGGTAGCAGCAGGCGCTGCTTTCGCAGGCAGTGCTGCCTACGCGCAGAACAGTCTGCATGGCGCTACTGCTATTACTATTAACAGCAGTACGGTTCAGGCTACAGGCGATGCCAGCTCCAGAGGTACGCTGACAGTTAAGGCAGAGGATACCAGCAGTGCAGCAGTACGTACCATCGGCGCAACTGCGGGCGCTGTGGCTGGCGGTGTGCTGGTAACTAATGCTACAAATAATAGCGATAATACTGTAACTATTGGCGGCAGCAAGTTGATTGCCGGCAAAGAGTATAGTTACGGTAATGGATATTATAATATCGGCAAGGTTGACGTTGCTTCTGTCAAAGCCAACAGCATTACCGCAGAAACCTACGGCGGCATGGTTGGCATTGCTGCAGCGCAGGGCATTGTTGCACTTGCTACGGATACAGGCAGCAGCAAGGTTAACGTAACCGGTGCTTCCGGCTTATTGGGTAAGAGCGTAAGCATGAACGCAACCAATAAGCCTGCAGTACGCGCAGAGGCACAGGCTTATTCCGGCGGCCTGCTGGCGGTAGCAGGTGTGGCAGTATCCAAGGCTAAGGCCAGCGGTACGGTAGAAGCAAAGGTTGCGGACGGCAGCAGCTTTGCAGCCGATAACGTAGAGATTACGGCAAACGTAACAACTCAGACTGCCAAGGACAAGAACGATAACGAATATGTTGTAGATAATGTAAGCGCCAAGACAATCGGCGCTACTGCCTCCGGACAATACGCTGCAGGCTTCAACACTGCTTATGCAGAAAATGATATGACAGTCAGCGTTGATGTGGGCAAAGAGCAGTATAATGTCAACGCTTTGAAGCTCAAGGCTGATAATGCTTCGGTTATTTCGGCAGATACCTTGGGTGTAACAGTGGGCGGTTATATTGCCAGCGGCAGCAACTGGTCTGATACCAAGACGAACCTGACGACCAGCGTAAAGGCAGCGGGCGTTAATGAGAATGTAGACAACAGCAGCCTGGGCGCTGTAAACATCAGCAGCTCCGGCTACAGTGCAGTAAACAATGATGCTAATGGCTACGGCGGCGGTATCGTAGGCTTCAACCCTGTTGCTGCAATGTCGCAGAATGAGATTACTACCAATACTACTGCTGATGTGAGCGGCAAGTGGCAGAATGTAGGCTCGCTGAGCGTTGCTGCCAACAATGCGGATAAGCTGGATATTCTGGCGGACTCCCTGACGGCGGCTGTTGTCGGTGCCAGCGGCACAGAAATTAAAAACAAGGTTGCGCATAACGCCAATATCAACGTAACAGGCGATATTACAACCAGTGGCAAGCAGTCCTACATTGCCAACAACACGCTGAACCATGACGTTGACCTGAAGGGAAGCGGTTATGGCGGTGGCAGTGTCAACGTTAATGATATGGACAATGATCTGACATACACTGCTGGCGTAAACATCAACAATGCAACCTTGAGCAGTACCGGCAGCGCAGGCTCTATTGAGGCGCTTGCTTATACCGACGGCAAGATGAATTACAGTAATACGCTTAAATCTGCCGGCGTTGTTCCTGTTACTATCGCAGCAAGCAAGAATGTTATCACCTATAACAACAGCATCAATGTTACTGGCAGCAATCTGTCGACGGCGAAGGCTGATCAGGATATCACCCTCGCAGCAACGGATGAAACAACGGCAACCTTTGATACTACTGCTGATACCCAGGGCGGTGCTGTGGGTGCAGCTTCTGCTAAAACAGATAACACTCTGAACCGCAGCAACAAGATTACCGTTACTGACGGTAAGATCCTCAGCACCAATGACGTAAATATTTACGCAGGTGCAAACCTGGACGGCATCACCTCCTCGTTGACCTATAACGTGCTGGCGGATGCATATAACAAGACGGCAGTTCCTCTGGCTACTGCTCCGAAAGCCAAGAACACGATGACGCAGGAAAATCAGGTAAGCATAAACGGCGATATCGACAGTGTACGCCACGTCAACTTCAAGGCTGGCAAGGGCATGACCACTGTATCGACCTCTGCCCGCGAATATAACATCTATAAGGGTACCAGCGGCAGCGGTTCCGTTACCTCCACCGCCTTGGGCGAGGTAACTCCGGGCGAAACAGTTACCAACTATGTGGATATTGCCAGCGGTAAAAAGGTACGCGCAGGCATCCATAATAATCTGGAGCTTACCATCAGCGGCAGCACTAAGGTTACTAATCCTGAGTTTGACGCGAGCGGCAATGTTATTTCCGGTAAAGAAGGCAGCATAGACTTCAGCGGCATCAAGGTTACCACCGGCGCAGGTCAGGATTGGTTCGATACCAAGCAGAATGTTACTGCAGATGTGGTTGAGCTGCAAAATGGTCTTTACGCCCGTCTGCAGGAAATTAATGATCTTCTGGGACAATATGCTTCCACTTCTGACGAATACAGCATTTTGAACAGTGAAAGAAACCGCATCATAACCCAGATGGAAGAAAATGGCTTTGTCAAGACCAGCGTAGAGGGTGGCAAAACCTACAAGAGCATTTTCGATAAAATTTCTTTGCCGGCAGTTGATGTCAAGGATATCGTTGTTTCCGGCGGCAACATCAACATCGAGGCTGACAAGCTGCAGGGCAGCGGCAGTCTGACAGCGCAGGGTGCCAAGAACCTGACAATTAATAACAGCAGTGACCTGTACTTGAAGATTAACGACCTGGCTATCAAGGATAAGGGCGGCGTAATCCGCTACAACGATGCTGAGGTGAGCAAGGTTGATGGCTTCAATGGTACAATGAATACTGCTACAGGTACTAACGCTGATCCGAAGATTACTGTCAAGAGTACTGGCACATCTACCAACGGTTTGACTAAGGCTGATATCGGTATCTTTGGTACTGTGCAGAACAGCACCGGTGACGTTTTAATCCAAAACAGCAATTACAATATCAACGTAGACGGCAATGCCAATATCAGCGCGCGCAACATTGAGCTGAAGGCTGACAAAGGTTCGGTAACGCAGAACAGCAAGGGACTGTTGCTTATCGGCGGCGACCCGGTAACCAAGTACCAGTTCAGCGATGCTATTGCCAAAAGGATTCAAAGCTATGTTTCCCAACAGGCTATTGCTAATACTACGATTGAGTGGCTGAGCAATATCAACAGCTATCAGGATTATAAAAATGCTTTGATAGCGCATAAGGACGAGCTTGGACTTACTAATGCTGAGCTTAACGAGATTAATAATTACAGCGTTAACAATTCCAGCGGCATCGTTGCAGGCAACAACGTTTATGTCAGCGGCCTGAATGTTAACCTGGATGGCCTGGTACAGAGCGGCTACAAGGAATTCAAGGTTACGCTTGATGAAAAATCCAACAAAAAAATCAGTAACCTGGATAAGGCCTACGCTCTTAATAAGACTGCGCTTACAGATCAGTATGTTATGTCCAACGAGAAGTATTGCGTAAGCACAAAGGCCGGCGCAGTTTATAACGCAGCAACCGGTGCTTACGACTATACTGTGAAGGTTTACTACAACCCAGCAACTAAGGAGCTGCTGACGGAAGCAATTGAGCCTAACGGCGGTAAGATTTATATTACCGGCGCTCTGTCGAGCACTGGCAGCGGCAAGCTGCTGGCGATGGACGGTACCGCCAACATTGCGATTGATACTACGAATGCAGACCGCAATTTGCGGGTGAACAAAATCACTAATAAGGATATCAGCGGTCTTATCAGCATTAAGGATACGCAAAAGAATACCTTGACTGAGTACACCACTGATGGCCAGAAGATGTCCGTTAAAACAACGCAGCTCAATAATAAGGGTAACGCAACCTCTACCAGCACAACGCAGGTTAATGGTTCTGCTACCACTTATAAACCGGCTGACGGTATGACGATTAACTGGACAGGTGGCACCTCCGGTGATAAGAAGATTATCAAGTGGCAGTATGAGAAGGACTTCGTTTTCTGGGGCCTGATTAAATATGGCACTACTAAGGACTTTGTCGAGAACGAGGAAGTTAAGAACGGTAAGACAGAGGTTTCTTCCTCCAGTATTACTGGCGCCGATCCGCTGGGACAGGGTACTGTTATTAAGGTAAACAATAACGCCAAGGAATATGGTGTAACGACTAAGGATTATAATGATCCTAACCAAACTTCTTATACTCCTGTTGTCGAGAACAAGAAATTTTCCGGTACAGCAGGTAAAATCTTCGGCTATGGCAATTGCACCTACACCTGGACTGAAACCCAGATGCATTCCACCAGCAGTACCTATACGATTAAGGGCGATAATCCGATTAACGTTGGCTTCATGACCGGCGGCAGCGGTGACATCAGCGTTACCAGCGCCAAGGATATGTATCTTGCAGGCAACATCAGCAATGCAACTAATGCTGACGGCAGCGCAATCGGCAAGGTTACCTTAAACAGCAATGGCGGTGCTATCAGCTCTGTTGGCAGCGCACGCATTGACGCGGACAACCTGACTGCCAAAGCAGCCAAAGGAATCAGCATTAATCACAGTGCGTTGGGCAACATGGCGAAGCTGAATATTGAAGCAACGACTGGTGACGTAAGCATCAATTCCGACCGCGGCAAGCTGCAATTTGTCGGCGGCAATAAGGGCGCGTTGAGCGGCAACCTGGTAATCAACGCAGCAGGCGACATTACTACGGCCGATGGCACTGTTTTGAACGGCAACCGCATTGATTTCACCAGCCTTGGTGCGATTAACGCAGCGATTGCTCCCGGTCAGACGCTGACCAGTAGCGATACCATGTCCGCAAGCGTAAATGCCAATGCTTATGGCGATATTACGCTGACCAACAGCAACGGCGATATGCGTATCGGTAATATTGCCAGCCAGACCGGTGATGTAAGCCTCACAACCAGCGGTAGCTTTATCGACGCAGTAGGCGACAGCACACTGTCCGACAGCGAAAGCAAGCTGCAAAAATGGCAGGAGCTGGGACTGATTAGCAGTAATGACAAGGCAGAAGAAAGCGCAGCATCTGCAGCGGCAGCCAAGAGCGAGCGTGTGCAGGCACTGGAAAAACAGGCTGAACGCTTGAATGCAGCTAAGATTGACAATTATAAAGCAGCAGCTAAAGATTATAATGATAAGTTTGCCGGCAGCAAAACTCTCCAGCAAGCGAAGAATGCCTACATTGATGCTAGTGCGGAAGCAGCGAAGCTTACAGATAAGGACGCACAGAAACAAGCACTTACTAATGCTCGCAATGCTTATATGGAGGCCTTAAGAAAAGACAGTGTATTTGCTGACAAAGGCTATAGCGATGCTGAACTGCAGTGGATTATCAACTACGCAGAGGTTGATAACAGCACTGCCTATGGCTGGAGCAAAAATGAGCTGCTGTACGCTATTCAAAGCAGCGTGCTGAATGCGGAACCCGGTCAGGTACTGACGGTAGATAAGGCCAACGTTCAGGGCAAGAACATCAGCCTGAGCGCAGGAAAGAACATCGGTATCGACGGCGAAGCAACCAACATTGCCTACAGCGAGATGGGCAAGCTGGATAACCTTAAGCTTTTGGCACAGGCTAAGGCCGGTGACCTTACCTGGAATGATGCTGACAACAGAATTGAAGTTCGTCAGCAGCGTCAGATTACAGTACAGCTGGCAGATGGCGGCAAGCTGAATTTGCAGGCCAACACCAGCGGTGCTGACAATACCGGTAATGTTTATCTGGCAGGCGTTAAGGATACTATGCTGGATATTTCCGGTACGATTAACACGACGCAGGATGTTAAGCTGCTCAGTGATAAGGGTATTCGCATGAACGACGGCAGCATTGTTGCCGATAACCTTATTATCCAGGGCGGCAAGGGCGATGTAGGCAGCAAGGATGCCTTAATCAAGACTAATATCAGCGGTAATTTGGAAGCAAATACCGATACCGGTTACGGCGTATATCTGCATCAGACGGCTGCAGGCGGCAAGCCGGCGCAGGTGCTGACAATTCAGGATGCTGCAACAGGTACGCTGGTGCTCAAGGCAGATAATGGTATGCAGATGACTACGGAAGCAGGCAAGAATACCGGTTATCTTAACGCCAACAGCATTGAGTTGCAGGCAGCCAACGGCGATATCGGCAAAGTTGATGACGGTATCCGCATTCTGGAAAACGGCGCTGTGATTAACGCTAAGGCAGAAAACGGTTCTGTTTACCTGCAGGGCGCAGGCACGAAGGATGCAGGCCTGGTAGTTGACAGTATTACTGCTAAAGGAAATGCTAAGCTCAACCTGGATGGTGATGTAAACTTCGGTAACGGCGCAACTAGCGGCAGCATTAGCGCAGGCGGAGATGTAACTGTTAACGGTAACAATGTTAACCTGAACACAGGTACTGTTACTGCAGGCGGCGCAAGCAATATCACTGCAGATAAAGATGTGAACGTAACAACCGGCAGCATTACATCTAGCGGCGCAGGCAACATCACTGCAGGCAACAACGTTAACCTGAACAGCAGCACGCTGGCAGCGGGCGCTGATAGCGTAATTACCGCAACTAATGGCAATATCGCACTTTGCAGCAGCGGCATTACGGTGAACGGTGCTAACAACGGCTTGAAGCTGGATGCCAATGGCAGCGTAATGCAGGATGCAGCGGCTGCAGGTATTACTGCAGATAATCTGACAGTTGAATCCGGCGAGACGCAGCAGCTGCTCAGCAGGAACAATAAGGTGAAGAGCCTAACGATTAAGGGTAAGAACGCAGGCAGTAGCCTGATGGTTAATGGCGTAACCAGGTTTAACGGTACGACGGATAATCTGCTGGTTACTGTTGATGATTCTCATATCAAGGGCGATGTCCTGATTGAAAACTACCAGGCAGATACCGGCAAGATTACCATTAATTCCACTATTGATACCTCTAAGTATAATGATGAGCATACCGGTAATATTACGGTTACGACCGATGGCGATATTACTACGGCAGACGGAGTTGCTTTGAATGCAGCTGATACGGTAAGCATCAATTCTAAGAAGGGTTCCGTTGTAACTGGCGGTAACGTAACAGCCAACAACGAAGTAGACATCGATGCAGCGAAAGATATTACTGCTAACGGCAATCTCACTTCTACTAACGCTAACGTAGATTTGAACGCAGGCGGCAGCATTATGACGAATAGCACAGTAAATGCGCTTAACAACGTAATTGCGAACGCTAACGGTAATATCAATACCAATGGCGATGTTACTGCAACAAACGGTAAAGCAGTTCTCAACTCCAGCGCAGGTAGCGTAACTACGAAGAACGTAACTGCTGGTCAGGCAGTAGATATCGATGCAGAGCAGGATATTACTGCAGACGGAAATCTCACCTCTAATAATGCTGACAGTACTCTGGATGCAGGCGGCAAAATTACGATTAATGGTAAGACCAAAGCGCTCAAAAATGTAACAGCCAACGCTAACGGTGATATCAGCACCAACGGCGATGTTACTGCACAAACTGGTAAAGCAAAGCTCAACTCCAGCACTGGCAATGTAAATACCGGTAACGTAACAGCGAACAACGACGTAGATATCGACGCAGCGAAAGATATCACTGTCAACGGTAGCCTCAATTCCGATATTGCTAACGTAGATTTGAACGCAGGCGGCAGCATTACAACCAGCGGACAAGTTAAAGCTCAGCAGAATGTTGATTACAACGCCAAAGGCAGCATTACTACCGAAGATATTATCAACAGCACGGCTGGCAACATCCACCTGCAGACAGACGCAGCTAAAGGCGACATCACCTTCGGCGGCGATGTAACTGCCGATCATGGCAACATCAATATCGACGTACTGCAGAACGGTAGTGTAACCGACCATGACAACAAATTCAAAGCTCTTGGCGACAAGGGTAATATCAACAGCGGCAACTTCGCACTGCAAATCAAGGGTGCCGGAGATGTTGACCTGCACGAGATTTATGCTACCAACAACGCGCTTATCGACGTTGCCAACGGCAATCTTACCTTGGCAAAAATCGACGGCAATCTGGTAGCTCTGCAGCTGAAGACCGAAGGCAAGCAGTTGAAGGTTGATGAGCTTATCGCAGGCACCAAGATTATTGCTCAGGGCAGCGACATTGACCTTAACAAGATTCAGCAGCGTTTGGATGCTGACGGCCTTCTGACCATCGTTCCGGACGGCGTACAGCTTAATAAGCCTATTGACAACCTGAAGATTGGTGAGATAATTACTAATAAGGGTGTCCGCTTCGAGCATCTGTGGCTGAATAACGGCTCTATCAAAGTTAGCGAGGGCATGTTCCATATCGATAAGCTGGTAGTCAACAATGTTGCGCATTTCAGCAATAAGCATATGAAGACTGCTGTATGGGGCGCACCGCCGCAGCGTGACGGCAGCGACAGCGTTTACTGGAACAACATTGCAGTGAACAACCCGGCAGATAATCTGACTGAATGGCAGCAGGAGGGTACTAACCCGGATAAATGGATGTACCTGCACTTCACTGCACAGCCGAACGTTCAGCACAGCAACGGCGCACTGCTTGACCTGCGCAATTACGATTATGTTTATGACCAACGCTTTACCGCTGTAGACCATATGCTGCAGCAGCTCAACGAAAACAAAGCAGAGGAATATGACATCAATCACGCACCGGATGTAGTACAATACTTCCGCTACGACCTGTATGACCTAGATGAAGACGATAACAAGAGTGAACCCGTAAAAATCACTGTAGAAGCATAGGAGGAAACGCTGATGAACAAAAAGGCAGAGGCTTTTATCAAATACTTGGATGATAAGAAGATTACCTGCTTTGCCATTGAACAGATTAGCGAGGATAAGCTGAACACAGTGGTCTTCCGTTCTCACATTGTTGTTGAAGGCCAGCGTCTGCCGACGCTGGTCATCCTGGACAGCAGTATTTATGGTATGCTTCGCGTGCAGCTGGCAGCAAATGCTGTCAACGAAACTAACGAAGTGGCTATTCTGAGGGAAATCAACAAGGTGAACCGTCAATATAAGGTGTTCAAATATTATCTTACAGATGACGGTTCACTCTACCTGGACAGCTGCCTGCTCTGCCAAAATGGCAGGCTGGAGGGCGACATGATTTATACCGTGCTGGATGTAATCATCAAGCATCTGGAAAAGGAATATAAAAAAATAATGCAGCTCATCTGGCAGGCTAATTAGTCTGCCGGATGCAGCAAAGTTATGTATATCAAAGGGGTGTTGACGATGATTACTAATAAAAAAAGCTTGCTTCTGGTTACGCTTTTGCTGGGATGCAGTGCCGTTGCTTTTGCAGGGCCTACAGATGAGCAGGCAGCAGAATTCCATAAAAGCGGCCTGAACAACGCCGGTGTGGCAGCCAACAGAGCGATAGAGTATATGGAGCGCCAGCGTGTTGCCAAGCAGATTGCCGAGGACAAGGCCAAGGCAAGCAGCAAGGTAGAGCAGGGGAGCGAAAAGCCTGATGCGGAGCAGCAGGCGGCAGTAACCTTTAAGCTGGAAAAGCTTGAGCTGGATGAATCCACTGTACTGGAGCAGGCAGAGCTGCAGAAGCTGACGGACGAATATATCGGTAAAGAGGTTGGCGTCAAGGATTTGTACGAGCTGGTGAATAAAATCAACAAGCTGTATCTTGATAATGGTTACTTTACCTGTCGTGCCATTTTGCCGGCACAGACAATTAAAAACGGTACGGTAAAAATTGAGCTTATCGAAGGCAAAACGAATGCTGTTGAGGTGCAGGGTAACAAGTATACCAAAAGCAAATACATCAGCAAGCGTATGAGCCTGAAGCAGGGTGAGGTTGCCAACATCAATAAGCTGAATGACGATTTACTGCGCTTTAACGCTGCCAATGACGTACAGCTGCGCATTTCTCTGCAGGCTGGCAGCGAGCCTGGCACTACGGATTACGTCATCAGCGCCTATGAACCGCAAAACATTACCTGGACTGTTTACAGTGATAACGCAGGCAGTGATACGAGCGGCGAATACCGCGGCGGCCTGTTCTTTACGGACAGAAGCCTGACAGGTGTGCGTGACGCGCTGACGCTGAACACGATGCTGAGCGATGGCACCAAATCCTTCGGCTTTGGCTACAGCAGGCCCTTAGGCCATAGCGGTACCAAGCTGAACCTGCAGTATAACACCAACAGTGTTCACATTACTGACGGACCGCTGGAGCCTTTGAATGTACGCGGTCATGCTTATGCGATGAACGTCGGCCTGAGCCAGCCCTTGGTAGTTACGGAAAAAATTCGTACTGAGGCAACGCTTGATTACGGTCAGCAAAATTCCAAGACTGATTTCAGCGGCCAGCATTGGCTCGATGATACGATTAAAGGCATTACGGCAGGCTATTCCGTAACTAATTACGGCGCAAGCTCTGTTATTTACCAAAAGCACAGCTTTAACGCCGGTACGCATACCGATATTGCCGATAAGGACAAGGATTTTTCCCTGTACCAGCTTAACGGCCTGTACCAGAAAATGTATCAGCATGGGCAGCTTTTGAGCCTGCGCCTGGACGCACAGCGTGGCTTCAACAATTATCTGCCTTCCGCTCGCCAGTTCTACATTGGCGGTATGTACAGCGTACGCGGCTACAAAGAAAGCCTGCTTGGTGGTGACAGTGGCTACAGTGTGGGCCTGGAATATTCCGTGCCTGTAACCAAGGACAGACAGACCAATGCTTTCGCTTTTGTGGACCATGGTCAGGTCTTTGGCGACAGTGCCTTTGACAGCCATGTGCTGACAAGCTGTGGCTTGGGCGTACGCAGCAACATTACGAAGCACATCGGTGCTGTGGTAACATTGGGCGTACCTTTGATTAAGGAAATCAATAATAATGATGTAGATTCAACTCGCATCCATTTCATGGTAAGCGGTCAATTCTAAGAAAATATTGTGTAATAATAGGACTGGGGAAGCCTGGTTCTATTATTTTTTGCCTGTAAATATGTAGGAGAAAGAAACTTTATCTGTAGCTGATATACTAATATATGAAAAAAATTTCGATAACTGATGACAATTACCACAATTCAAGCTATAATAAGTATATAAACAAAAAATTATTTTATGAGGTGACATACAATGCAATTTCCGATAGTTTTAGGTGTTTCTGCACGTCACGCACATCTGTGCCGTGAGCATATGGATATTTTATTTGGTGAAGGCAGTGAGCTGCACGTTAAAAAGCCAATCGGCCAGCCCGGTCAGTTTGCTTCCGAAGAACAGATTACCATGGTAACTCCCAAGGATTCCATGAAGCTGCGTATCATCGGTCCTCTGCGTCCGGAAACTCAGATTGAGCTTTCTCTGACCGACGCGCGCAAGGTCGGACTGGATGCTCCTACCCGCAACAGCGGCGATATCGCAGGCAGCGCAGGCGCTAAGCTCATCGGTCCGAAGGGTGAGTTGGAGCTAAAGGAAGGTATTATCATCGCAGCACGTCACGTGCATCTGTACCCCGAAACCGCTGAAAAATACGGCCTGAAGGATGGCGATATCGTTGATATTACTACAGAGGGCGAGCGTTCCGTAACACTGCATAATGTTCTGGTACGTGCGGGCGTAAAGCATGCTGACGAGGTTCATATTGATACCGACGAAGCTAATGCCTGCAACCTGGGCAGCGGCGTGATGGTGAACGTTGTTACCAAATAACTTCCTTATAATAAAGTAGAGGAGCGAAAGCTTATGAATAAAAGTGCGATTTTAGCAGCAATGCTCATCCTTGCAAGCAGCAGTGCTTATGCCTACGAAAACAGCTATGCAGGCTACAGTGTTAAGGATGGTGATCCTTACGTCCGTTTTGAAACAAATAAGGTTTACGCCTATAGTAATGCGCAAAGCAGTGATATTGCCAAGGTGATGCAGGAAGCAGCAAAGCAGGCTAAAAAGAAAAATACAAATGGTGGTTTCCTGGATAAGTATCAGGGCGTTAATAGTATAAACTATTATACAGCAGACGAAATGAAGGAAATTATAGGAAGAGAATTTTCCACTGCGTATTTTGATGCTGAATATGAAAAGCTTGCACTTTTGAAACGCTCCGAGCTTAATTTAAAATCTGTGCCTACACCTCTTTTAGATATGGATAAATATAATCTTTTTGAGAATAAAGGCAATATTGTTATCCAAAACCAGCTGCTAAAGGAAAATATTGATAAAATTACTCCTGTAATCAAGCTGGAAGAAATCGGTGATAAAAAGGCCATCAGCCTGAAGTACCTGTATAAGCAGATGAACCGTCTGATAAATGTTGATCTTACCTTGATCTCAGCTAATGACAGACTGTATGTGCTGACTAATTTAAATCAGAATGGCACTCTTTATGCACCTATCAGCGGAATTACTTGGAGGACGAACAGCGTCTGTTTACTAAAGCAGATGAAGACTTATACTCATTCAGAG
>ENA-UEQH01000089-UEQH01000089.1-human-gut-metagenome-genome-assembly--contig:-NODE-89-length-52149-cov-25.619719_pt1 | contig 52149 bp, 40 predicted proteins | sample MGYA00242945_ERZ507943 | MGnify/ENA primary metagenome ERZ507943 (study PRJEB26167, sample SAMN06115418) | human gut metagenome | host: Homo sapiens | place: China:Hubei | collected 2015-03-06 | study... | reverse complement strand
AAGCAAGCCCTATCACAATCCAGACCATCTCACGCACGCGAGTGATCAATGCCGCATAGACTCCATAAGCTCCGGAAAGGGAAAGCCCGCCTACCGCAAGGGCAAATCCTCCCTCACGGCCACCCAACTGCATAGGCAAGAAGAACAAAAGATTGGCTAGTAAAGAAGAGAAGGCAGCAATCAGGCAGCAATCTGCAAAACTGACACTCCTTGTCAGCACATTGAGGATCAGCCAGATTTCCAGACAACTGACCACACGTGCCGTATATTCCAAGAATAAAGCCGCATAAAAAGCTCCCTTCTTCTGTTGATGAAGCAAGGCTATCTGTTTATCTATGTTCTCCAACTGTTCCCGATGGGAGTCGGCAAAACGGATTACTTTCTTTTTCAGAAAAGGAAGATGACTGCCCAGACGAACGAAAGCAACTGCCATCCCATGCTGATAGCCTTTTACAAACAACATAGCTACCAGCAGGCAGAAGACGGTGATCGTACCCAAAATGGTTCCCATCACCCACCCTACCGGATAAAGGCAAAGGTATAGCAAGACAGAACTCAGCCAAAAGCAGAAATGAGAAAAGATGTGCATCATCACGTAGAGAATCACCGAAGAAGTGGCTCTCTCCACTCCTATATACGGTTTCAGTTCCATGATGCGATACGGCTCACCGCCCATCAGTCCGACGGGAGTTACGTAATTCAGGGCAAAACCCGTAACGGTAAACTTATAAAGCCGGGCAAATGAAAACCCCGGCTTCCCTCCGCTACGTATAATGATGTACCACGATGTAGTATTAATCAGATAAACGAACAGCCACAGCAATAATACCAAAGGCAAATATACTCCTGCCCTTTTCAAATTTGCCCAAAGTTCCTGATAATCCATATCGAAAGTGAATATCATGATCAGGACGGCGACAATGCCAAAAGCCAGGAATATATTGCGGTATTTGTTCTTCACTATTTAATATACTGATAATATCGGTCAAAGAAGTTTCTGAATCCGCGAATCTTCATCAGCATGGATGCCAAGCAAAAACTGCAACTTCCGTTCCTGCGCGATACATTGGTAAAAGGAGTGGAGATATTGGATATAGCCAAGCCTGATACCCAGATGCTGAACGATGGAAAACGTATGCTGATAAAACAGGAATATACAATAACCTCTTTTGACTCGGCACTTTACTATCTCCCCCCATTCGAGGTGATGGTAAACGGAGAGCCTTACCGGTCCAAAGCATTGGCCGTAAAAGTATATTCCATTCCGGTAGACACGCTGCATCCCGAACAATTCTTCGGACCGAAGACCGTTCGCGAAGTACCTATCACCTGGGATGACGTATCGGCCATCGTATGGCTTACCTTGCTGATGCTTGCTTTGGGCGGACTGGCTTACTATCTGTTTGTACGCTACAAGGATAACAAGCCTATCATCAAGAAGATCAAGATTGAACCGAAGTTGCCGCCACACCAGCAGGCGTTGAAGGAAATAGAGCGTATCAAGGGAGACAAAACCTTGCGTACAGCCGATCCGAAGACCTATTATACCGAGCTGACGGATGTACTCCGCACTTATATGGAAGAACGATTCGGCTTTAACGCTATGGAGATGACTTCATCCGAAATTATTGATAAGCTACAGGAAATCAACGACAAAGAATCTATCAAGGATTTGATGTATTTGTTCCAGACTGCCGACTTGGTGAAATTCGCCAAACATTCTCCGTTGATGAACGAAAATGATATGAATCTGGTAAACGCAGTAGACTTCATCAATAATACAAAAGTGGAACCAGACCCTAATGCAAAGCCCGAACCTACGGAAATCACCGTGGAGGAAAAGCGAAGCAAACAGGGCAGAATGATTCTGCTGGGCAGCATCAGCATCATTGTTATTGCTATTGTGGTAATTCTGTATAAGGTGCTGAGTGGTGTATATAACCTCTGGTTTTAACAAATAAATACTAGGAACAATGATTTTTGCAAATATTGAATATCTATTTCTGCTGGTTCTGCTCATACCTTATATAGTATGGTACGTCATGAAGCGGAAGAAAACCGAGCCTACGCTTCAGGTTTCTACCACACGCATGTATATGAAGGCACCCAAAAGCTGGAAGATTTACTTGCTGCATACTCCGTTCGTACTCCGTACGGTGGCTATCATCATGGTAATCCTGATCTTGGCACGCCCTCAGACCACAGACAACTGGCAGAATACCGAAATAGAAGGAATCGACATCATGCTGGCAGTGGACGTTTCTACCAGTATGCTGGCCGAAGACTTGAAACCCAACCGACTGGAAGCTGCCAAACAAGTAGCTTCCGAGTTTATCAACGGCCGCCCCAATGATAATATCGGTCTGACCATCTTTGCCGGTGAGAGTTTTACCCAATGTCCGCTGACGGTAGACCATGGGGTGTTGCTGAATCTGTTCAACAGCATCAAAGGCGATATCGCCCAGCGCGGACTGATTGAAGATGGTACTGCCATCGGTATGGGCATTGCTAATGCGGTGACCCGTCTGAAGGACAGCAAGGCGAAATCGAAAGTGATTATTCTGCTGACGGATGGTAGCAATAACCGTGGAGATATTTCTCCGCTGACGGCTGCCGAGATAGCCAAACAGTTCGGAATCAGGATCTACACCATCGGTGTCGGTACAAACGGAACTGCTCCTTATCCGATGCAGACCTACGCAGGGACGCAATATGTGAATGTCCCCGTCGAGATAGACGAAAAGACTTTGACCGAGATTGCAGGTACAACGAACGGAAATTATTTCCGTGCCACCAGCAATTCCAAGTTGAAGGAAGTCTATCAGGAGATAGACAAACTGGAGAAAACGAAGTTGAACGTGAAGGAATTCAGCAAACGCGAAGAAGAATATCAGGTATTCGCCTGGATTGCTTTCTTCTGCATTTTGCTTGAACTCTTGTTGCGTAACTCAGTATTAAAGAAAATACCTTAAAAAAAGAAAGTCATGTTTCGATTTGCAGACCCGAACTTTTTATATTTACTCATCCTATTGCCGTTTTTGGTGGCGCTGTATTTGTATTCCAATTATCACCGCCGCCAAAATATTCGCAAATATGGTGATCCGGCATTGCTGAAAGGGCTCATGCCGACTATTTCCAAGTATCGTCCTGACATCAAGTTTTGGCTGACTTTTGCTGCGTTGACATTGGTTATACTGATGTTGGCCCGCCCACAGTTCGGCTCAAAGATGGAAACGGTGAAACGAAGTGGAGTGGAAGCTGTCATTGCCTTGGACATTTCAAACTCCATGCTGGCAGAAGATGTGACTCCCAGTCGTTTGGACAAATCAAAGAAATTGATTTCCAGACTGGTAGATACGTTCAATAATGATAAAGTGGGATTGATTGTTTTTGCAGGTGATGCTTTCACGCAATTGCCCATCACAAGCGATTATGTTTCCGCCAAAATGTTCTTGGAAACCATTAATCCGTCATTGATAACCACACAAGGTACGGATATCGGTGCGGCCATCCGCCTGGCAATGAAGAGTTTTACTCCGCAAGAAGGAGTGGGACGTGCAATTATTGTCATTACCGATGGTGAAAATCATGAAGGTGGGGCAGTAGAAGCAGCCCAAGAAGCAGCCGAAAAAGGTATGCAGGTATTTGTATTAGGAGTAGGTTCACCGGATGGTTCTCCAATTCCAGCTGAGGACGGTAGCAACAATTTCCGTCGCGATAAGGATGGAAATGTTATCGTCACCCGCTTGAATGAGCAGATGTGCCAGGAAATAGCCAAGGCTGGCAATGGAATGTATATTCGTGTGGATAATACCAACTCTGCCGAGAAGGTATTGAACAATGAAATCGCCAAACTGTCAAAAGCTGATGTAGAAAGTCAGGTTTATACTGAATTTGATGAACAGTTCCAGGCTTTGGCATGGCTGGTGCTTATCCTGCTGGTGGTAGAAATGCTTATTTTGGAACGGAAAAATCCGCTTTTCAAAAATGTCAGACTATTTAAATAAGGAATGCTTATGTTACAAAAAACCTATATCACTCTGTTATTCTTACTTGTGGCAAGCAGTGCCTTCGCCCAAAAAACAGAAAGAGATTATCTGCGCAGCGGAAACAAGCTGTATAATGACAGCTTGTTTATCAAAGCGGAGGTAGATTATCGTAAGGCATTGGAAATTAACCCGAAATCAACAGATGCCATGTTCAATTTGGGAAACTCGCTCTTGATGCAGCAAAAAGCAAAGGAAGCGATGGAACAGTTTGAATCTGCTTCTAAGGTAGAGAAGGACAAGGATAAACTGGCACAGATTTATCATAACATGGGAGTTATCCTTCAGTCGTCCAAGCAGTATCCACAGTGTATAGAGGCTTATAAGGAATCTTTACGGAATAACCCGAAAGATGATGAAACTCGTTATAACTTGGCTTTGGCGCAAAAGCTGTTGAAAGACCAACAGCAAAATCAAGACCAGAATCAGGATAAGAATCAAGATCAAAAACAAGATCAGAAAGACGACAAAAAGGATCAGAACAAAAACCAGCAAGAACAGGATAAGAAAGACCAACAAAATCAAAATCAGCAGCAACAGCAGCAAAATAAGGATGAAATGTCCAAGGAAAATGCCCAACAATTATTGAATGCTGTGATGCAAGATGAAAAGAATGTGCAAGACAAAGTTAAAAAACAACTGCAAATTCAAGGAAAGAAGTTGGATAAAGACTGGTAATTTCTTAATTTTGGCAAATAAAAAAATAATTAGATAGCAATGAGGAAAGTAATTCTCTTATTCATATTAATAACATCGGTGCTCGGAGCATGGGCAGACGGAAATGTGACGTTTACCGCTTCTGCGCCTGATGTAGTAGTAAGCGGGGATCAGTTCCGGCTGACTTATACGGTTAACACTCATAAAGTCAGGGATTTTCGTGCACCTAATATCAAGGGGTTCGATGTCTTAATGGGACCAAGCCGTTCACAGCAGAGTAGTACACAGATTATAAATGGTAATGTTACTTCTACCAGCTCCATTACTTTTACTTATATTTTGATGGCTGATAAAGAAGGAACTTACACCATTCCTGGTGCTACTATTGTGGCAGACGGACAAAACAAAACTTCAAATTCCGTACAAATCAAAGTATTACCGCCTGATCAAACAAATGGTGTTGGAGGTGGAAACAATAGCGGTGGAAGAACTTCTTCACGCAGTCAGGTTGCCGGAAGCAAAATAACCAATCAAGATTTGTTTATTACCGCAACAGCAAGTAAGACTACTGTTTATGAACAGGAAGCCATCTTGTTGACATACAAGGTCTATACTTTGGTAAACTTGCGCCAGCTGCGTGGTGACATGCCTAAACTAACCAACATTTATGTACAAGAAGTGGAACTTCCCCAACAAAAGACATTCTCTTTGGAACATTATAACGGAAGAAACTATAACACTACTGTGTGGAGTCAGTATGTACTTTTCCCCCAGCAATCGGGAAAAATAGAAATTCCGGCTATTACCTTTGAAGGGGTTATAGCTCAACAAGTTGCCTCAGACGATCCTTTTGATGCTTTCTTTAATGGTGGAAGTAACTATGTGGAAGTAAAGAAAAACATTGTCACTCCTAAGCTGACCATCAATGTGAAAGCATTGCCCGATGGCAAACCGGCTAATTTCTCCGGAGGAGTAGGAGAGTTTACTATCAGTTCGTCTATAAGTACAAAAGAACTGAAAACAAATGATGCTGTAACCATTAAGTTAGTCATTTCTGGTACAGGTAATTTGAAATTGGTCAATACTCCGGAAGTAGCTTTTCCAAAGGATTTTGAAGTATACGACCCCAAGATTGACAATAAATTTACATTAACTCGCGAAGGTTTGTCAGGCAATAAGGTGATAGAATATCTAGCAATTCCAAGACATGCCGGCAATTTCACTATTCCGCCTGTCGAATTTTCCTATTTTGACTTAAAAAGCAATAGCTATAAAACAATAAAAACAGAAGCTTACAACCTAAAAGTGGAAAAAGGTGCAGGAAATGCAGATCAAGTTATTGCAGACTTTACCAACAAGGAAGATTTGAAAGTATTGGGACAAGACATCCGCTACATCAAAATGGGGGAAACTAGTTTAACTCGTAAGGGAGATTTCTTCTTTGGCTCAACAACATATTATCTATGGTATATCATTCCATTGGTTCTCTTCGTTGTTTTCGTAATTGTCTATCGTAAAAAAGCTATTGAAAATGCAAATGTAGCAAAAGTACGTACTAAAAAAGCGAATAAAGTGGCTGCCAAACGCATGAAAAATGCAGGCAGATTATTAGCTGAAAACAAACAAGAAGCATTCTATGATGAGGTGTTGAAAGCACTTTGGGGATACATCAGTGATAAGTTGAATATCCCGGTTTCTCAATTGTCTAAAGATAATATCGAGGACGAATTGACCAAATATGGTGTTGCCCCCGAACTGATTAAAGATTTCATCGGAACATTGAATGAATGCGAGTTCGCCCGCTATGCTCCGGGTAATCAGAATGAAGCTATGGATAAAGTATATTCTTCGGCTGTTGAGGTCATCAGCAAAATGGAGAATAGTATAAAACACTAAATCAAAGGAGATTATAACAATGACAAAAATATATTTCATTTTGATATTCCTGATAAGTTTTGTCACAGTCTACGCACAGAATGAATCAGACTCTGCACAGGTTACCGCCCAAACAGAAATGCCACAAAGTGCTGCTGTGCAAACTTTCCCAACAAAGACAGAAGCCGATAGTGCATATATAAGAAACGACTTTGCAGCTTCTGTAGAGATGTATGAGAATATATTAAAAAACGAGGGGGAATCTTCCGATATTTATTATAATTTAGGTAACAGCTATTATAAAATGAATAACATTGCCAAAGCTGTCCTTAATTACGAACGTGCCTTGTTGCTAAACCCAGGAAATAGTGATATTCGTTTCAACCTAGAACTGGCTAGAAGCAAAACTGTAGACAAGGTAATCCCTTCTAGTAAAATGTTTTTCGTTACCTGGACTCAATCACTTATTAATACAATGAGTGAAAAGGCATGGGCACATACAGGCATCATCATGTTTATTCTGATGATATTGGCACTGTCTTTATTTATTTTCGGAAAACGAGTAGTCTTGAAGAAAGTAGGATTTATTTCAGCAATCTTTTTCTTTCTAGTGACTATTTTAGCAAATATATTTGCCTCAGAACAAAAATCTGAATTAATTAATCATGATAACGCTATTATAATGGCTCCTAGCGTTACAGTCAAAAGTACTCCTAACCAAAGTGGAACAGACTTATTTATTCTTCATGAAGGTAGGAAAGTAATAATTAAAGATAATACGATGAAGGAGTGGAAAGAAATTAAACTGGAAGACGGTAATGTGGGATGGGTACCTACCAATGTTATTGAAATCATTTAAAACATAATCAATGGATATACAACAGTACATAGCAGCAGATAAAGAATTACTACTGAATTTGAACGGAAGCCAATCCTTATTTTGGGACGGATTCATGTGGGTAGCTACCAGTACAATTGTATGGGTACCTGTAGCTGCTATGCTGTTATATATCATAATTAAAAATAATAAAATTCAAGAAGCATTATTGACTATCGTTATGATTGCCTTAGTCATAACTTTAGCAGATCAAATAGCTTCTGGTTTATGCAAACCGTTTTTCGCACGTTTCCGCCCAACACAAGACCCCAATATTATGTATATGGTTGATATTGTAAACGGATATAGAGGAGGACGATTTGGCTTCATATCCAGTCATGCTGCCAACACATTTGCTATTTCTGTCTTTTTATCTTTACTAATTAAAAGGAAATCTCTTACTTTTATGCTTCTTTTTTGGGCCGTACTCAATTCCTATTCTAGAATCTACTTAGGAGTGCATTATCCGGGAGATATTCTTTTTGGTACTATAGAAGGTTGTTTCATAGGATATTTGATTTATCTCCTTTATAAATTTATTCAAAAAAAAATCTTTTATAAACCACGTTGCATTTCTAATCAATACACTGCCAGCGGTTATTTGATTAGTGATATTAATTTATTCTACATAATTCTCATTTCTACTTATTTCTTCATTATTATAGCAGGTATGATTGTGACTCATACACTCAATCTATAATCAGCAAATTAACCATTATAAATTTACATACAGTCAAAAATAGCACAAAAAGATTTGTTTTATGCATTTTTTTGATTAAGTTTATACCATGATTTAAGTACTCACTTTTATAACTAAATTTAATACATCATGAGAACAATAACATTTAATGAACTGCGCAGAATCAAAGATTCATTACCTAGTGGGAGTATGCACAGAATCGCAGATGAACTCAATATGACCGTAGAAACTGTACGTAACTTTTTTGGTGGACACAATTTCAAGAATGGTAAAAGTGTTGGAATTCATTTGGAACCGGGACCAGATGGGGGACTAGTAATGCTAGATGATACAACAGTTCTTGAAAAAGCCCTTCAAATATTGAGAGAAACTGAAGAAAAAGTAACGCAAGAAGCGTAATATAAAATCCCGGTTGAATGCAACATTCAATTGGGATTTTTTGTTTAACCTGAAAATCACTTAAAATATAGAATTATGGAAGATAAATTGATAACCTTAGCAATCCTCACTTATGCTAAAGCACAGATTTTAAAGAATGTACTTGAGAATGAAGGAATTGAAGCGTACATTCACAATGTGAATCTTATTCAACCTGTCATATCTTCTGGAGTAAGGCTAAGAATTAAAGAAAGCGACCTGCCTCATGCTTTGCAGATTATAGAAAGTTCTGCATGGCTTTCAGAAGATATAATCAAAGGTAAGGAGAGCAGCTCAGAAAGAAATAAAGAAAAAAGAAAAGTACTTATCCCGATAGACTTTTCAAACTATTCTCTTAAAGCCTGCCAATTTGGTTTTTCTTTTGCTAATGCTATTAATTCAGAAGTTGTGCTTCTACATGCTTATTTCAGTCCTATTTATGTGCCTACAATTCCTTATGGAACTGATAATTTCAATTTTCAGATCGAAAGAGAAGAATCTGTAAAAAGTATGATAGAAACAGTGCACAACGAGTTGAATAAACTTTCTGATACAATCAAAAAGAAAGTTGAGTCGGGAGAGTTTCCTAATATAAAATATACTTGCATTTTGCGTGATGGTATTCCCGAAGAAGAAATCTTACGATATGCTAAAGAATATAATCCTCAGATAATTATAATGGGAACAAGAGGGAGAAGCCAAAAAGATATAGACTTGATTGGTAGCGTTACAGCTGAAGTTATAGAAAGAAGCAAATCCTTTGTATATGCTATTCCAGAACATACACCACTAAAAACATTCAATGATATAAAAAAAGTAGCTTTTGTGACCAATTTTGACCAAAGGGATCTAATAGCTTTTGACTCCTTGATAAATGCTTTTAAATCGTTTCATTTTGCTGTTTCCTTCATTCATTTAAGTACAGATAACGATGCATGGAATGAAATAAAACTAGCAGGTATTAAAGATTACTTTCAAAAACAATACTCTAAATTGGAACTATATTATAATGTAGTGAAAGAAGATAACATACTGAGCAATTTGGACAACTATGTAAAAGAAGAAAATATAGACGTGATTTGCATCACAAATTATAAACGAAACATATTTGCTAGATTGTTTAATCCTAGCATAGCAAGAAAAATGATATTTCATGCTAATACACCTATATTAGTAATAAAATAAAGAATCCAGAAGGGTAGCACAAGCAAATCACAATGTGTTACCCTTCAACATATTAATGTTCACTTAGTATTTAATTAAACATAATACTAATTATATATCAGAAATAACTCTCGTAAATAGACTTGAAAAAGGGATTTTGGTTGATTAATAAAAACGAAAATAAATTTTGCCATAACGCAAAAAACTATTATCTAAAGATACATAAACTTTAGATAATAACAAAGCCCAGACTGGAAAAGTCTGGGCTTTGTGCATAAATAAATAGAAAGATCGTATTAATATCCTAATTCTTTTTCCAAAGAATCATACTCAGCTCTATTTAACTTCCAATAAATATTTAGCAAATAATTTCCCCACAAAGCTTTATTATCAGGCTTTAATTCTTTTGCCTTCTCATAATATGGTTTAGCTTTCTCATACAACTCTTTAATCTTATTTTCGTTTTCATTGTATTTGGGATCATCAATAGCTAACTTTGCATTTTCCTCAACAATAATCTGGGCTGGGAAAAAATAACAATCACCAATCTTTGAATATGCTTCAGCAACTAAATCTCCGTTGTTTGAAATAATTTTATTAAATATAGCAACTGCATCATCATACTGCTTTTTCTCATACAATAAGATACCTTTTACATAAAGATAGTACGGAGTTTCACTCGTAGCAAGCAATTTATTAATTTGAGCCAAACCCTCATCAACCATACCTTTTTGAATATAATAATCCATAATATTACCAACAAAGTATTCTTGCTTAGGAAACAATTCAGTACCTTCTTTGATTACTTCAAGCCATTTTGCAGAATCACCACCTTCTTTCTGACCATATGTTTCAGCCAAGCACATTAATGCTCTATAACCTTCTTCTTTATGATTCTTACCTATATTGCCATATTTGATGACAGCTTGATTGTCTTTCAGCATATTAGCAGCTAAAGTTGCATAACAAGCATATAATGCATTCAAAGTGTCAGCCTTCAACTCATCATCATCAGCAAACATAGGCTCGTTTACTACATCAACAAATAATCCAAAATATTTTAGAGCATCAGCATAATCTCCTTTATTGTAAGCATCACCACCACCATTAACTAGGTTTAAACGCAAAGTCTTCAAAGCATCTGCATTCTTCTTTCTGAATTTGGGTTTCTTTAACTCACCACTTTGGACTTTAGCCTGCTCTATTTCATCGCATTTCAAGTAGAAGTCATACATCTTAGCTAAGCTGTTATAAAGCTTAGTTGTATCTGCCTGACCTCCGGGTAAATAAAGTTTCATGTTTTCTTCATCATAAATTGCTTTCTGAAAATCTCCAGCTAATTTCCATGTTTCCGGATCATTAGCGGTTTCAGGATTAGTTAAAGCCGGTTCGATAGCTTTTGCAGCTTCTTCAGGTTTGCTTTTCAAGGATTTAGCCTCCTTAACAACACTTACTTGTGCAGACACAAAGCAAGCTGTTAACAATAAAGCCACTGTAAATAATACTTTTCTCATGATTTTGTGGATTTAATAATACAATTTATTTTATTCTTCACTATTTGCTTCGGCAGTTAAATCTGAATTAGTATCAGAATTAGTAGTACCACCACTCTCTCCTTCAGTTATATTTTCAAGATCTGTATTTGAATTTTCATCTGTAACCTCTTCTTCAGATGTCACCTTACATACAGAGCCTATTTGGTCATTACGTTTCTCCAAATTTATCAATCGCACACCTTGTGTTGCACGTCCCATGATGCGGACTTCAGCGACTTTTAAACGAATTGTAATACCAGATTTATTAATAATCATCAAGTCATTCTCATCTGTAACAGACTTGATAGCTACCAATTTACCCGTTTTATCTGTAATATTCAACGTTTTTACACCCTTACCGCCACGATTGGTCTTACGATAATCTTCGATATCAGAACGTTTACCGTATCCTTGTTCAGAAACTACCATAATTGATTCAGCTTCAGGATCTTTTATACAAATCATACCGATAACTTCATCGCCACCATCTTCATCCAAAGTCATACCACGCACCCCTGTAGCCGTACGTCCCATAACACGAACCGCACTTTCGTGAAAGCGAATTGCACGCCCGTTACGGTTAGCAATAATGATTTCATTATCACCGTTAGTCATACGAACTTCAATCACTTTATCATCCTCACGAATAGTTATCGCATTAACACCATTCTGGCGAGGCCGTGAGTATTGTTCCAACAAAGTCTTTTTAATGACGCCATTCTTTGTACAGAACAGCACATAATGGCTGTTAATGAACTCGGTATCATTAAGGTTTTTCACACGTAGATATGCTGTAACCACGTCATCGGAATCAATATTCAGCAAATTCTGAATAGCGCGTCCTTTAGCATTTTTAGTTCCTTCGGGAATTTCGTAAACTTTCAACCAATAGCACTTACCTTTCTGAGTGAAGAACATCATAGTATTGTGCATTGTAGCCGGATAAATATGCTCTACAAAGTCTTCATCACGGGTTTCACTTCCTTTTGATCCAACTCCACCCCTATTTTGGGCACGGAATTCTGATAAAGGAGTACGTTTGATATATCCCATATGAGATATCGTGATAACCATCTGATCATCAGCATAAAAATCTTCCGGATTAAATTCTTCTGAAGAATAAACTATTTCAGACCGACGCGCGTCCCCATACTTCTCTTTTACCTCTACTAACTCATCTTTGATTACTTTTTTACAAAGTTCATCATTTGAAAGAATTTCTTCATAATAAGCAATCTGTTTCATCACCTCTTCATATTCTGCGTGAAGCTGATCTTGCATCAAACCTGTTAATTGGCGCAAACGCATTTCTACAATAGCACGTGCCTGAATTTCACTCAGATTAAAACGCTCTATTAACCCTGCTATGGCATCATTAGGGGTTTTTGCAGCACGAATAATACGGATCACTTCATCAATATTATCAGAAGCTATAATCAATCCTTCAAGAATATGAGCACGCTCCTGTGCCTTCCGTAAATCATACTGAGTACGACGAATTACCACATCATGACGATGTTCTACAAAATATCTGATTAAATCTTTCAGATTCAACATTTTGGGGCGACCATGGACCAAAGCGATATTATTTACGCCAAATGAAGTTTGCAGAGCTGTCATTTTGAACAATTTGTTCAGCACCACACTAGCATTTGCATCACGTTTAACATCAATAACGATACGCATACCTTCACGGTCGGATTCATCATTTACATACGAAATACCATCAATCTTCTTGTCATTGACTAAAGATGCGATATTTTCAATCAATTCCTTCTTATTTACATTATAAGGAATTTCATTAACTATGATCTTGTCATGTGTAGTATGAGTTTCTATCTCAGCCTTAGCACGCATCACTACTCTACCACGTCCGGTTTCGTAAGCATCACGTACCCCGCTTATACCATATATATATCCACCTGTAGGGAAATCCGGTGCTTTTACATATTGCATAAGCCCTTCAATATCAATATCATTATTGTCAATGTAAGCAATACATGCATCGATTACTTCAGAAAGATTATGGGTAGGCATATTGGTTGCCATACCTACAGCAATACCGGATGCTCCATTTACCAACAAGTTAGGAATCCGTGTTGGCATGACAGTCGGTTCCTGTAACGTGTCATCAAAATTATTCTGAAAATCAACAGTTTCCTTATAAAGATCCTGCATCATCTCTTCACCTATTTTCTTTAATCTTGCTTCCGTATAACGCATGGCAGCAGGGCTGTCACCATCAACAGAGCCGAAGTTACCCTGACCATCTACCAACGGATATCTCATAGCCCAATCCTGAGCCATTCTGACCAAAGCTCCATACACGGAAGAGTCACCATGCGGGTGATATTTACCCAAAACTTCACCTACAATTCTTGCTGATTTCTTATAAGCTTTATCGGAGGTATTTCCCAGTTCAATCATACCATATAAGATACGTCTATGAACCGGTTTAAAGCCATCGCGAACATCCGGGAGGGCGCGCGCAACAATTACTGACATTGAGTAATCAATGTACGACGACTTCATTTCCTCTTCGATGTTAATCTTTATAATTCTGTCTTGTTCTAGCATTTAAACAAATATTAATTATACATCTTTTTGGTTTACCAAAAACCACGCTAAAGTACTACTTTTATACGACATACGAAACAAAACCCATAAAAAAGTTAAGTCCATTAAATGTTTTTACTTATATAAGTAAAAAGTATCCCTATACCTTATTTTATAGTATATAGTGATTATCACTCCCACTTCTCATTTACTTTGTGAATGGTTCGCTATAACCCTTATTTTTGTTTAATCCATTTAGCCTGTCAAAGCTTGGCATACATTTTGTTATGCTAATATAAATAAGAAAACAATGGTATGCATTGTTATTATGTGTATCTTTGCACACTGGGAAATAAATACTATACTTTAGGAGGACGATAAATTTATGAACAATCAATTTACACAAAGAGTGTCCGATATCATCATGTATAGCAAGGAAGAAGCCAACAGGCTGCGAAATAGCTATATTGGTCCCGAACACTTGTTGTTGGGACTGATACGTGAAGGTGAAGGAAAAGCTATCGAGATTTTGTTTAATTTGCAAATAAACTTACAGGACATAAAAAATCAGTTGGAGACCATTGTGAAAAACAATGCGGAAAATGACACCACCTATGACGAAAATATTAGCTTTAATGAGAAAGCATCCAAAGTGTTAAAGCTATGTATTCTAGAGGCTAAGTTATTGAGAAACATTGCGGCTGACTCTGAACATATTTTGTTAGCAATTATGAAGGTCAAGGATAATGCAGCTTTCCACGTCTTGGAAAGCAATGGCGTAACATACGAAAAAATCAAACTCACTTTACAACCAGACACCCATGCAGGTCTGGGGTTCAGTGAGGACGAGGATGAAGACGAAGATATACGTCAGAGTCCAAGTGGCAATAAATCAAATGCAGCACAACAGCAGGCACGCCCGGCACAAAAAAAGCCGGCTAATGATACTCCTGTACTCGATAATTTCGGCACAGACATGACAAAAGCTGCCGAAGAAGGAAAACTAGATCCTGTAGTTGGCCGGGTGAAGGAAATAGAGCGACTGGCACAAATATTGAGCCGTCGCAAGAAAAACAACCCTATTTTGATTGGCGAACCGGGAGTCGGCAAATCTGCCATTGTTGAGGGACTTGCATTACGGATTGTGGAAAAGAAAGTATCACGTATCTTATTTGACAAACGAGTGATAGCTCTTGATATGACTGCCGTTGTCGCAGGCACTAAATATCGTGGACAATTCGAGGAACGTATTCGTTCTATCTTAAACGAGTTGAAGAAGAATCCTAACATCATTCTTTTCATCGATGAAATCCACACTATTGTGGGAGCAGGTTCTGCAGCGGGCTCAATGGATGCGGCCAATATGTTGAAACCCGCATTGGCCAGAGGCGAGATTCAATGCATCGGAGCGACGACGTTGGACGAATACCGCCAAAACATTGAAAAAGACGGTGCATTGGAACGTCGGTTCCAAAAGGTTATTGTAGAACCAACAACTGCAGAAGAGACACTTCAGATATTGAAAAATATCAAGGATAAATACGAGGATCATCATAATGTGAACTATACAGATGCAGCCCTTGAAGCTTGTGTGAAACTAACAGACCGATATATCACAGACCGTAACTTCCCCGATAAAGCGATAGATGCTTTAGATGAAGCCGGCTCGCGCGTACATCTTACTAATATCACTGCTCCTAAAGAAATAGAAGAACAGGAAAAACTGATTGATGAGATGAAATCTCTTAAAAATGAAGCTGTCAGGCTACAGAATTTCGAACTGGCCGCCAGTTATCGTGACAAAGAGAAAGAATATACGAATCAGCTTGATACCCTGAAGGAAGAATGGGAAAAAAGTCTGAAGGAAAACCGGGAAACGGTAGATGACGAACAAATAGCTGAAGTCGTTTCCATGATGTCAGGCGTACCTGTACAAAGAATGGCACAGGCTGAAGGAATGAAATTATTAGGAATGAAAGACGATCTGCTTTCTAAAGTTATCGGTCAGGACAAAGCAATCGCCACACTGGTAAAAGCTATTCAAAGAAGCCGTGTAGGCCTGAAAGATCCTAATAAGCCGATTGGTACATTCATGTTTCTAGGTCCGACAGGTGTCGGCAAGACTCATTTGGCCAAGGAGTTAGCGAAACTAATGTTCGGTTCAGCAGATGCACTTATCCGCATTGACATGAGTGAATATATGGAAAAATTCACCGTATCCCGTCTGGTAGGAGCACCTCCCGGATACGTAGGTTATGAAGAAGGTGGGCAGCTGACGGAGAAAGTAAGGCGTAAACCCTACTCTATCGTTTTATTGGATGAAATTGAAAAAGCGCATCCCGATGTATTCAACATATTGTTGCAAGTGATGGATGAAGGTCGGTTGACTGACAGTTATGGCAGAACTGTAGACTTTAAAAATACCATAGTCATCATGACATCTAATATTGGAACCCGCCAACTGAAAGAATTCGGAAAAGGAATCGGATTTGCCGCCCAGGTCCGTACTGATGACAAAGAATACTCGCGCAGCGTGATTACAAAAGCTTTGAATAAGTCTTTTGCGCCCGAATTCATCAATCGTTTGGACGAAATAATAACTTTCGACCAACTCGATCTGGATGCACTGACCCGGATTATTGATATTGAACTTAAGGGCCTTTACAGTCGTGTGAAAAACATTGGTTACAAGCTTGTTATTGACGAAGATGCCAAAAAGTTTGTAGCCACCAAAGGTTACGATGTACAGTTTGGAGCACGCCCATTGAAACGTGCCATCCAAAACAACTTGGAGGATGGCATCTCCGAGCTGATACTTGGATCAGAAATGGCAGCTGGTGACACGATCAAGGTAAGCTATGACAAAGAAAAAGACCTCATTGTCATGACTGTGGAAAAAAAAGTAAAGAGTCCAAAGTTATTCAAAAAATAACAGACAAAATGTCAGATATCACTGTATCTGGCATTTTTTTTGCCCATCATCCAACAAAAAGACGATTCAAACGTATATATAACATAATAACTTAAAACCATAAATAGTATGCAAAAAGGAAATATTGGGGTAACCACTGAGAACATTTTCCCCATCATTAAAAAGTTCTTATACAGTGATCATGAAATATTCCTCCGTGAATTAGTTTCTAATGCAGTAGATGCCACACAGAAGCTGAAAACCCTTGCATCTAAAGGTGAATTCAAAGGAGAGATGGGAGATCTTACCATTAAAGTAAGCTTAGGAAAAGATACCATCACCATTTCCGACCGGGGTATCGGACTTACAGCCGAAGAGATCGACAAATATATCAATCAGATAGCTTTTTCAGGTGCTAACGACTTCCTTGAAAAATATAAAGATGATGCCAATGCCATCATCGGACACTTTGGTCTGGGTTTCTATTCTGCCTTCATGGTAGCCAAAAAAGTGGAAATCATCACAAAATCCCACCAAGAAGGAGCACAAGCTGTGAAATGGACTTGCGACGGAAGCCCTGAGTTCACTATCGAAAACGTTGAAAAAGAAAGCCGCGGATCGGATATTATCCTTTATATAGATGATGACTGCAAGGAATTTCTGGAAGAAACACGTATTTCTTCATTGCTGACTAAATATTGCCGCTTCCTTCCTATCCCCATTGCATTCGGCAAAAAGAAAGAATGGAAAGATGGAAAGCAGGTTGAAACAAACGAAGACAACGTAATCAACGAAACCTATCCTTTATGGACACGCAAACCGGTAGAGCTGAAAGACGAAGATTATAAGAAATTCTATCGGGAGTTATATCCTATGGCAGACGAACCTCTGTTCTGGATCCACCTGAATGTGGATTATCCGTTCAATCTGACAGGTATTCTGTACTTCCCGAAAGTGAAGAGCAACATTGAATTACAAAAAAACAAAATCCAACTTTACTGCAACCAGGTCTATGTCACCGACTCGGTAGAAGGTATTGTTCCAGACTTCCTGACCCTGTTACACGGAGTGATTGACTCACCGGATATCCCGTTGAACGTATCCCGTTCTTACTTGCAGAGCGATTCCAACGTGAAGAAAATCTCCACTTATATTTCTAAGAAAGTATCAGACCGCCTGCAAGCCATTTTTAAGAATGACCGCAAAGAATTCGAGGAGAAATGGGATGATTTGAAGATTTTCATCAACTACGGCATGTTGACTCAAGAAGATTTCTACGAAAAGGCTAATAAATTTGCTCTGCTGAAAGACACAGATGACAAATATTACACTTACGAAGAATACCAAAGCTTGATCAAAGATAACCAAACAGATAAGGACGGCAACTTGATTTATCTGTATGCTACCCATGCAGACGAACAATACAGCTACATTGATGCGGCCAAAAACAAAGGCTACAACGTATTGTTAATGGATGGTCAGCTGGATGTAGCCATGGTAAGTATGCTCGAGCAGAAATTTGAAAAGAGCCGCTTCACCCGTGTGGACAGTGATGTAATTGACCACCTGATTGCTAAAGAAGAGCGCAAAGATGCCAGTTTGGAAGTTGACCAACGCGATATTCTATCTTCCGTATTCCGCAGTCAGTTACCACAGATGAAGAAAGTGGAGTTCAATGTGGAAACACAATCTTTAGGCGAGACAGGAACTCCTATCATGATTACCCAAAGTGAATATATGCGCCGTATGAAAGAAATGGCCAATATCCAGGCAGGTATGAGTTTCTATGGAGAAATGCCGGATATGTTTAACTTGGTTCTGAATGTCGACCACAAACTGGTGAAACAAGTTTTGAATGATGCGGACAACTCTTGCAAAGCTGCTCTTGAACCTATTGAAGCTGAAATGACCAGTCTGAATAAACGTCACGACGAACTTCACAAAGCACAGGAAGGTAAAAAAGCTGATGAAATACCTCAAGCAGAAAAAGATGAATTAAGTAATGTTGAGAAAAAGTTGGCCGATGAAAAGACCAAGAAAGAAGCTGTTTTAGGTGAATACGCAGGTGGTAACAAAGTAATCCGCCAATTGATTGACCTTGCTCTGTTACAAAACAACATGTTGAAAGGTGAAGCTTTGACAAACTTTGTAAAACGCAGTATCGAACTGATTTAACAAATCTATCACATTTTGCTATCAAAAGCGTCGGGAAGTTCATTTCCGGCGCTTTTTTATTCTAAAAAACGATTGGAAACGAAGATTTCTTTCTATATTTGGAGCGACACATACAAAGATTCGACATCCATGAAACATTATCTATATATACTTTTTCTTCTCTTTTTACTACTTCCTCCCATCCATGCACAGAAAGTGGGACTGGTACTGAGCGGAGGAGGTGCCAAAGGCCTAACCCATATCGGCATTATCCGCGCATTAGAAGAAAACGGTATCCCCATAGATTATATTGCAGGCACATCCATGGGAGCCATTGTCGGTTCACTTTATGCCATGGGCTATTCTCCCGATGAAATGGAGGCTTTACTCAAATCCGATGACTTCAAACGCTGGTATTCAGGTAATGTGGAAGAGAAATACATCTATTATTTCAAGAAAAATCCTCCAACACCCGAATTTATCAACATCCGTATCTCCTTAAAAGACTCGCTGAAGAATGTCAAACCTCAGTTTTTGCCTACCAGCATTGTAGATCCCATTCAGATGAATATTGTATTTCTGCAATTATTCGGTCAGGCAACAGCTGCAAGCAAGGCCAATTTTGACAGCCTGTATATTCCCTTCCGCTGTATAGCTTCGGATGTGTACAACAAAAGACCACTGATATTGAAAAAAGGAGATCTGGGAGATGCCGTACGTGCCTCCATGAGTTTTCCTGCCATGTTCAAGCCTATCGAAATAGACTCGATACTGGCATACGACGGTGGCATTTACAATAATTTTCCAGTGAATGTAATGCGTGATACCTTCCATCCAGATATCATTATAGGAAGTGCCGTATCCGCCAATCCGGGCAAACCCAAGGAAGGTGACATTATGGGGCAACTGGAAAATATGATTATGCAAAAGACAGATTACTCTTTACCCGATTCCCTCGGCATCCTCATGACTTTTAAATATGATGATGTCAATTTAATGGACTTCCAGCGCTTTGACGAGTTGCATGACATTGGTTATAAACGTGCCATAGAAATGATGGACTCCATAAAAAGCCGAATTCATCGAAGAATCACCCCCGAACAAGTGAAAGTTAAACGACTGGCCTATAAGAGCAATTTACCGGATTTCCGTTTCAAAAGAGTTAATATAACCGGTGCCAATGAACAGCAAAAGCAATATATACAAAAAGAGTTTCATGAAAACGACTCCGATGTTTTCACTATGGAGGATGTCAAACGAGCATATTTCCGTTTGTTGTCCGATAATATTATATCCGAAATCATTCCTCATGCCGTTTATAATGAGAAAGACCAAACCTACGACTTGAATCTTCAGGTCAAAATGGAGGCCAATCTCTCCGTTCGTGTCGGTGGAAACGTGTCTTCCAGTGGCTCCAATCAAGTCTATTTTGGTGCTTCTTATCAAAACTTGAACTATTATTCAAAAGAATTTAATTTTGACGGACAGTTAGGCCGGGTCTACAATAATGTACAACTTGCAGCACGAATCGATTTTCCAACCAAACTGCCTACATCTTATAAATTCATAGCCTCGATCTCTACCTTCGATTATTTCAAAGAAGCCAAATTCTTTTCCAACAAAGACAATCCGGCTTTCAACAAGAAAAGGGAAGAGTTTGTAAAATTGAAGGTGTCATTACCGTTTCTAAGCCGTAAAAAAGCTGAATTCGGTATGGGTATAGCCCGTATGGAGGACAGGTACTTCCAAACCAATATCATCGACTTCAGCGAAACAAAACATGATGAAAGCACTTATTCTATCTTCGGAGGCTCTATCGTATTGGAAGGAAGTACCTTGAATGCCCGCCAATTTGCCACACAAGGAAGTCGTGAAAAAATGGCTGCACAAATTTTCACCGGCACAGAACATTTCAGATCCGGTATATCCAAAGTGACTAAAGGCACACCGGAGCCTTATAAAAAAGTACAATCCTGGCTTCAAGTTTCATATCAGAACGAAACATACCATAAGGTAAGCCCTAAGTTTACTTTGGGAGCGTATCTGGAGGCATATTACTCATCCCGAAATTTCTCCAACAATTATACGGCTACATTAATGCAGGCAGGAGAATTCACTCCGACAGCCCATAGCAAAGTAACCTATAATGAGGCTTTCCGTGCTAATCAATATGCCGGAGTCGGCACCATGCCCATCTACCAGTTAAGCGAGTCTTTTCAATTACGCGGAGAATTTTATGGATTTATACCCATCTTTCCTATCAAGAAAGATGAATATGGACAAGCATATTACGGGAAAGCTTTCACAAAATTCGAATATCTTGGAGAAATTTCATTAGTCTTTCAATTATCGTTCGGTTCTATCAGTGCCTATGTAAATCACTATAGCTCACCGTCTAACGATTGGAATGTAGGTTTAACACTAGGCTGGCAGCTGTTTAATTCCCGTTTCGTCGAATAATTTTTAGAAAAAAGTTTAGTAAAACGCTTGCATTTTCAAAAAAAGTCCGTATCTTTGCACCCGTTAAAACGAAAGAACAATAAACAATGGCCGCGTAGCTCAACTGAATAGAGTAGCTGACTACGGATCAGCCGGTTACAGGTTTGAATCCTGTCGCGGTCACGAAAGTCCCTCCTATTAAAGGTGGGACTTTTTTTATGATAATACTTTGCCGTCGCCTTACTCGTACGATTCTGCTAAGTCTTCCCAATCGGAAATATTCGGAAAATTCTGAAATAGCCTGCAATAAAACGAATTGGCCTAGAAAGCAATTTCCTCCTCTTTCTGCGTCTTTCTCCTTTCTTGACGAGAGATAGCCTTCCGCCGGCATAGAAAGTCCTTTAACGGGCTTGTATGAAGCCAAACAGATATAGGAAAGACTGATTTGTGAGATACGTGATATGGTTGATATGGGGAAAAGAAACTCTAATATCCGTATTATAATCTGAATGAAATATTCTAGCGCCATAGCAAGATAAATTTAAGGAAAGTTATAAAGGTTATCGCTTTTGCAATAAAGCAAAATATTTTAAAAGAATAAAAACAACATGCGTTAAACTTCCACTGGTTAACATAGTTTTGCAATACAACCTGAAAAAGGCCGCTTTTTGTAGTAGTGACACCTACAAAAAGCGGCCTTTTCATCGCTAAAGCAGCAAGCTATCTTAGCATTTTATTTTCAGTTCATCCAGAATGCGTTTCATCTGCTCGAAAGTAGTGATACGTGTTGGTACCAGCGGCAGACGCAAGCGGTTTTCTATCATCCCCATCATATTCAGCATGGCTTTTACACCGGCAGGATTACCATCTACAAAAAGCAACTTGAATAATTCAGTGAACTTATGGTGGATATTCAGTGCACTGGCATAATCACCTTGCAATGCCAGACGAGTCATACGGCTGAATTCACGAGGGAAAGCATTACCGATTACAGAGATAACTCCTACAGCCCCCAGTGTTATCAGCGGGAAAGTAATACCGTCATCTCCCGAAATTACATCGAAATTCTCCGGCTTGTTCTTTATGATGTCGTCCATTTGGGTGATATTGCCCGATGCTTCCTTGATTGCAATTACGTTTTTGAAATCACGCGCAATGCGCAAAGTAGTTTCTGCCGTCATATTCACGCCCGTACGCCCCGGTACGTTATATAATACGATTGGAAGTTTGGTAGCATTGGCCACAGCCTTATAGTGCTGATAGATACCTTCCTGCGACGGTTTGTTATAGTAAGGAACGACCACCAATACGGCATCGATTCCGGTGAAATCGTCATTTTTAAGGCTATCAACCACCCCTTGTGTACAGTTGCTTCCTATACCAAGCAAAATAGGAATACGGCCGTTTACACGCTCTACAACCAATTCTCGTATTTTTTTCTTTTCTTCGGCTGTCAGAGTTGGTGTTTCGGCTGTGGTTCCCAGCACACATAGAAAATCTGTCCCGTTTTGCACCTGGTAGTCTACCAGGCGTATCAACGCGTCATAGTCAACGCTTCCATCTTCTTTGAACGGAGTGATTAGCGCCACCCCCATTCCTCTGAGTCTTCTTTGTATCATAAGTAAATAATATACTTCATTAATCAGTACAAAAGTACGAATATTTTCTTTCTACGCTATAAATCTTATCATAAATTTGCTGTTTTATGATAAAAAGTTGGTAAAAAACCGCTTTTCACTTCTAATCCAGCATTTGCAGAAATTCGTTTTCATCAATAATCCGCACGCCCAGTTTCTGTGCTTTCTCCAGTTTGCTGGGGCCCATGTTCTCGCCGGCCAGAATGAAGCTTGTCTTCGATGAAATACTGCCTACGTTTTTCCCTCCATTTTGTTCAATCATTTGCTTGTACTCGTCGCGCGAATGCTTTGCAAAGACACCGCTGATGACAATCGACATCCCTTTCAGCTTGTCTGTCTGTGCAGAAAGTGTTTCTTCCGTCAAAGCCAGTTGTACCCCTGCACGGCGCAAATGTTCGATCAGGTCACGATTGGCCTCGTTTGCGAAATAGTTCAGGATGCTTTGCGCAATCTTTCCGCCGATTTCGTCCAGCTGAATCAGTTCATCCAGTGTTGCAGCGGCCAGTTTGTCGATGGAGTGCATGGCTTTGGCCAGCTTTTTCGCTACAGTCTCGCCCACAAAGCGGATTCCCAATGCAAACAATACACGTTCGAAGGGGACTTGTTTCGACTGCTCGATACCTTGAATAATATTCTGAGCCGATTTCTTGCCCATACGTTCCAGGCCGATCAGCTGGTCTTCGGTCAGCTCATACAAATCCGCAGCATTATGAATCAGTCCGTGCTGATAGAACTGGTCTACTGTTTCAGGTCCCAGTCCCTCGATGTTCATGGCGCGGCGGCTGATAAAGTGTTCTATTTTTCCTTTAATCTGCGGCGGACAGGCTGTCTCGTTAGTGCAGTAGTGGGCAGCTTCGTCTTCGTAGCGCACCAGCGGACTGCCGCATTCCGGACAATGGGTAATGAAAGTCACCTTCTGACTGTCGGGCTGACGTTGCGTAATATCAACGCCTGTGATTTTCGGAATAATCTCACCTCCTTTTTCCACATACACCATGTCGTTGATATGGAGGTCGAGCGACTGGATAATATCTGCATTATGCAGCGAAGCTCTCTTGACTACCGTACCCGAAAGCTGCACAGGGTCCAGATTGGCAACCGGTGTGATAGCTCCCGTTCTTCCTACCTGATACGACACCGTATGAAGCCTTGTAAGCGCCTGTTCTGCCTGGAACTTATATGCGATAGCCCAGCGGGGAGATTTTGCCGTATAGCCCAGATTTCGCTGCTGACGGAGGGAATTTACCTTCAATACGATACCGTCAGTAGCTACCGGCAGGTTCTTGCGCTCCACGTCCCAGTAGTTAATGAATTCGAAAACCTCTTCCAGTGTCTGTACCTTACGGGTGATATCCGAAACTTTGAATCCCCAGCGGGCCGCTTCCTGCAGGTTTTCGTAATGTCCGTCGCACGGCAGATTATCGCCCAGCAGATAATACAGATAAGCATCCAGATGACGGGCAGCTACGGCAGCCGAGTTCTGTAACTTCAGCGTACCCGAAGCGGCGTTACGCGGGTTGGCAAAAAGCGGTTCTTCGCGAGCTTCTCTTTCACGGTTCAGTTCTTCGAATACACTCCAGGGCATCAGGATTTCACCGCGTATCTCGAATTCCTTCGGATAGCCGTCGCCTTTCAGAACCAGCGGGATGGTACGGATAGTCTTCACATTGTCCGTCACATCATCTCCCTGCACACCGTCGCCACGAGTCACGGCACGCACCAGTTTACCGTTTTCATAAGTAAGCGATATTGACGTACCGTCGAATTTCATTTCGCAGCAGATTTCGAAAGGCTCATTCAGCGCTTTACGAACTCGCTCGTAAAAATCCTTTACATCTGCTTCGGAATATGTGTTACCTAACGAAAGCATTGGATACTTGTGCTGAACCTGCGTGAAGTCTTTGTTGATGTCGCTGCCCACGCGCATACTGGGCGAGTTTTCGTCAAAATGCTCGGGGTGCTTGCTCTCCAGGTCTTGAAGCTCTTTCATCAGCATATCGAATTCGCGGTCGCTGATGACCGGAGCGTTCAATACGTAGTAATTGTAGTTGTGCTGGTGCAGCTCTTCGCGGAGCCTGTCTATTCTTTCTATTTCATTCATGTCCTGTTATTGCTAAAGTTTTCCGACAAAAATAGCTAAAATTGCACGAAATGCCCGCATGTAAGGCAGAATATTACTATTTTTGCAAAAAATATAGTTTCGTATGAGAATAGATATTATCACCGTTTTGCCCGAGATGATAGAGGGCTTTTTCAATTGCTCCATCATGAGCCGCGCTCAGAAAAAGGGCATAGCAGAGTTTCATATACACAATTTGCGCGATTATGCCTACGACCGTTACCGCAAGGTGGACGATTATCCTTTCGGAGGTTGCGCGGGAATGGTTATGAAGATAGAGCCGATAGACCGATGCATTTCGGCGCTGAAGGCCGAACGTCATTACGACGAGGTCATCTTCACTTCACCCGATGGAGAGAAGTTCGACCAGAAGATGGCAAACACGCTTTCGATGAACGAGAATCTCATCATTCTTTGCGGTCATTTCAAGGGGATAGATTACCGCATCCGCGAGCATCTCATCACCAAGGAAATCAGTATAGGCGATTATGTACTGACCGGCGGCGAGCTGGCTGCAGCTGTTATTGCCGATGCGGTGGTGCGTATCATTCCAGGTGTCATCTCCGACGAACAGTCGGCGTTGTCGGATTCATTCCAGGATAACCTGCTGGCTCCTCCGGTATATACCCGACCTGCTGAATACAACGGATGGAAAGTCCCCGATGTGTTGCTGTCCGGTCATGAAGCTCGCATCCGCGACTGGGAATTCCAGCAGTCACTCGAACGCACACAGCGCTTGCGCCCCGACTTGCTAGAAGATAAATAAGACAACGCCATAACAAGATAAAAGCTCCGGCAATGTATCTGATTCCGTACCCTTCGCATGTATGGCAGAACATTGCCGGAGCTTTGTATTTTGCGGCCCCTACACAAGATGCAGCAGAGGTCCGCTTGTAAATAAAAATTATTTTTAGACTTCCAGTGCGCCGATGATATCGCGTACAGAAGAGAAGCCGTGACGGTCCAGATAGTCGTTGATACCTTCGGCTACCTTAACAGTTACAGCCGGATCGATAAAGTTGGCCGTACCAATCTGGATAGCACTTGCACCCGCCAGCATGAACTCCACAGCATCCTTCCAGTTCATGATACCTCCAAGACCGATTACCGGAATGTTTACAGCCTTAGCTACCTGCCATACCATACGCAGGGCAATGGGCTTCACAGCCGCACCACTCATACCGCCAGTTACGGTAGACAATATCGGGCGACGTTTCTCTGCATCGATAGCCATACCCAGCAACGTGTTGATGAGCGATACACTGTCTGCTCCGGCACCTTCTACGGCACGTGCAATCTCTGTAATGTCTGTAACGTTAGGCGACAGTTTTACAATCAGCGTCTTATCGTAAACCTTTCTCACGGCACTTACCACTTCGGCAGCACCCTTGGCAGTCACGCCAAACGCCATACCGCCCTGTTTTACGTTCGGACATGAGATGTTCAGTTCGATAGCAGGAATCTGCTCCAGTCCGTTGATAATGCTGGCTGTTTCAGCATAATCCTCGATTTGTGAACCTGAGACGTTCACAATCATATTGGTCTGGATGTCCTTAATCTGCGGGTAGATATGCTCTGCAAAATAGTGTACACCCTTGTTCTGCAATCCCACCGCATTCAGCATACCCATCGGAGTTTCAGCCATACGCGGATAAGGATTTCCTTCACGGTGATGCAGGGTAGTTCCCTTTACAATGATACCGCCGATACGTTCCAAATCAACAAAATCGGCAAATTCCAGACCGTAACCAAATGTTCCCGATGCAGTCATCACCGGGTTCTTCATACTCAGCTTGCCTATATTTACACTTAAATCTGCCATAACAATCTATTAATATTAAATACCGGACCTTCTTTACATACACACACATGACCCTCGTCGGCTGTCTTTTCCACACAGCACAGGCAGGCACCTACACCGCACGCCATGGTATTTTCCAGTGAAACTTCGCACTCGATACCGTTGGCTTTTGCATACTTGGCAACCGCCATCATCATTGGTTTAGGGCCGCAAGTCTGAATCATATCAAAACGTTCCTGCTGCAGGATGCTATGCTGGGTTACATAGCCCTTTTCGCCCATGCTGCCGTCTTCTGTAGTGGTATAGACATCGCCCAGCGCCTTGAAGCTATCTAGCTGCAGCAGGTCGTTTACAGAACGTGCGCCCAGCAGGAATACAGGCTTGCATCCCATTTTGCGCAAAGCTTCGCCCATGTAAAGCAGCGGAGCAGTACCTACGCCACCGCCCACAAGCAGCACTTTCTTTTCGGCCGATTCCGGCATAGAGAAACCATTGCCCAACGGCAATACCACGTTTACGGTATCGCCAACCTGCACAGTAGCCAGCTTACGGGTTCCATCGCCTACCAGCTGTACAAGGAACCATACTTCGTTACGGTTTCTGTCAACATAGTTAATAGAAATAGGACGGCGGAGGAATGTTGTATTCGATCCGTCCACGCGAATTTCGGCAAATTGTCCCGGCAACATTTCCGGAAGCGGAGCATTTGCATCGGTCAGCTTAATCAGAACATAGTTGGCATGCAACCGTGTGTTCTCTGTAACCGTCAAGTCTAAAATATATTTCTTCATAAACAAAATTGGGTAAATTCGTTATTCTCATGCAAAGATAACGAATTTACCCAATTAACATTTCAAAACGAGCTTACTTTTCGGGGCGGAAAGTCTCATAAGTGCCATTATCAAAGAAAATTCTTATTTCAGTGATTTTACGTTGTGGCCGTTCGATATATCTAATTTCCTCTTTTACAGTTGGTTTGCTGCCCAAAGCAGGCGATTCAAGGCCGATTTCCTTGCGATATTCCGTTTCGTCTGATACTTGGGACGGAAATACAGGATTCTCAAGCGTTTCGGAAAGCGCAATTCCCACCGGTTCCGGTGCTGACTGATTTTCCATACTGCCTTCGCCATACAGCAGCCATTCCAGGTTTACATATGGGAAAGTCTTGTGTATTTTCATCACCACTTCCAGGCTAGGATTGTTTCTACCACCCAGAATGTGTGACAACGAGGAGGCAGAAACTCCAATCTTTTCTGCGAATTCAGCATTAGTAAGTTTTTCGTGCTGTATGATTTGTGAAATTCGGTCTCTCATTTACAGGTGTAATTACGTTTTTTATTGTATTACAAAAGTAATGATATATATTTATAAATGCAAATTTACATTATAGAAATGTGAATTGATTTTTTGTAAATCCTATATTTACATATCTAAATTACGAATGTAAATCCTCTGTACATCACTAAAAGTAAATCTTTACATTTTTCAATAGAAATACTGGTTTACAACTCACTATCAGCCGTATAAATATTATAGCTCGAAAATAGCGGATATTTACTCGTAAAAAGTTTGAAAATCTAAAGTTATTTATGAATAGATTTTATTATCTGATTGGTTATCACTTGTTTATATTACCATACTATCTTTACTATAAATATACATTTACATTTATCATTGTGAATAAACAAAAAGAAAACCAAAGTGTAAATCAGTTAAACGATGGAAATGGCAAACTATTTTTGTTACACCGCATCACAAATGTATACTCTACAAGTCTGTTTACATGTATATATGTATATATGATATTTCTTAATATTATCCAATTGTAAACCACCTTCTTCACTTTACAGAACTATACTTTCCAGAGTACTTCTCTATAGATTGAATGAGATTCCTGCCGTTTGGTTTACAAAGATACCATTTCATATCCCCCTACCTTGCCTGCTTGTGCCTGTTTGTTCCTGCTTCCGGCAGTAAATTCGCCTCAGAATCGTTTATTCCCTATCTCCGTACATTACAAACGTAAATTTTAAAATCTCAAGCGCCTAAATATAGCTTAATATATTAATATACAATAAATTACATCTTAATTTTACGTTTGTAATTCCTGCTCATCTAGAAAAATAGCGCCTGCAAATGCTTATATTCACTCGTTCCAGCCACTCCCCTCCTATTTCCCTTGCTTTATTCCACGTCTCTTTCCCGTCCTGCAGTGCTGCTTTTACCAGCAAATAGCGGAACCCCCTCTGTTTCCCTCTACTTCGGTGCATAAAAAAATCGTCCCGGCAAGCCCATTTTTTCTGAGTTTTGCCGGGACAATTATCCAGGTTTTACAATACCATTTTTATTCTAGTTGCTATGTCAGTGCAGAATTTTAAAGATAAGTTCTTTCAGCAGTTCGCCACTTGGCGTAGACGGATTGCCCACTCCTTTAGACCGCGCATCGCAATATCGGATTTCGCCGATGATCTGCATCACTTTTACCCCCGTATATTTTCGCATGGCCAGCATATACTCGCGAGCCTGCCAGGCAGAACGGAGTCCCAGTTGTTGCGCGATTCCTTGCTCCGACTTGTCGGGCGCGTAGTAGGCCAGCATCAGATTCGAGAAGAAATTGAACAGGAACGAAAGCGTTGCCTGTATAGGATTTGCCTTCGGATTATCGTCAAAATATTTTATTATCCGATTTGCCTTCAGCACGTCCTTTTCCACCAGTGCGTTCTTCAGTTCGATGTTGTTATAGTCCTTGCTGATTCCGATGTTTCGCTCTATCTGTTCGGAGGTAATTCGCTTCTGTCCGGGCGGCAGCGTTATAATCAGTTTCTCCAATTCACCGGCCATTCGGCTCAGGTCGTTTCCTACAAATTCCGTAATCAGTTCCGAAGCCTTCGGCTCAATCTCCACCTGCTTCCTCTTCAGATACGAGGTGACGAATCCGGGCATCTGCGCTTCCTTCAACCGCTTCGACTCAAAGAGCACTCCCACCTTCTCCAGCTCTGCAGCTACCTTCTTCCGCCGGTCCAATGTTCCATGCTTGTGACAGAATACCAGGATAGTCGACTCCAGCGGCTTCTGCAGATAAAAGCTCAAGTTCTCCAGTCCCCGCAAACCCTGCGCTTCCTTTACGAGCACCACCTGATACTTCGACATCATCGGGTAACGGCGTGCCGCATTGATAACGGCCGCCACCTCGACTTCGGGACCGTACATCACCGTATAGTTGAACTCGCGCTCCGACTCCGTCAACACCGAGTCCACCAGATAGTCTGCAATGCGGTCAATGTAGTAATCCTCTTCGCCCATCAGGTAATACACCGGACGGAAATCCTTGTTGCGGATGGCCTTTACAATATCTTCATATCCTATTTCCTTTGCCATATCTCAGCTACCTCCCGTTACCAGTCGAACTTCAAGTGTTTAACCGTCTTCTTCTGGTCGCGAATCATCTGCAGGGAATGGATGCCCACCCGTACGTGTTCGCGCACATAGTTTTGGGTCACCAGCGAATCACTCTTCTCCGTCTTCACCCCTTCCGGAATCATAGGCTGATCCGAAACCAGCAGCAAGGCGCCCGTAGGAATATGGTTGGCAAATCCCGTAACAAACAGCGTAGCCGTTTCCATATCGATACCCATTGCACGGGTTTTGCGCAGGTAATCCTTGAAGTTTTCATCGTACTCCCAGATACGACGGTTGGTCGTATAGACAGTCCCCGTCCAGTAGTCCAGTGAGAAATCGCGGATGGCCGACGACACGGCACGCTGCAGCATGAACGCTGGCAGCGCAGGAACCTCGGGCGGATAATAATCGTTCGAAGTTCCCTCGCCGCGGATAGCCGCAATCGGAAGAATGAAATCTCCGAGAGCCGTTTTCGAACTCAATCCGCCACATTTTCCCAAGAACAGACAAGCCTTGGGCTGGATGGCGCTCAGCAAGTCCATGATGATGGCCGCATTGGGACTGCCCATTCCGAAATTGATAATACTTATATCGTCTGCATGTGCCGAAGTCATGTTGGCTGTCCGGCCCACAACCGGCACATTGAACTGCTCTGCAAAAATCTCCACATATTTATCGAAATTGGTAAGCAGAATATATTTCCCGAAGTCTTCCAGTTTACACTGCGTATAGCGCGGAAGCCAGTTTGATACAATTTCCTCTTTAGTTTTCATAATCTTTTCGTATTTTTGTGGATACTAATTGATATATTATACAAAAATAAGCATGTTCTCATTAAACCTACCCGATTTTCAAGTTAAAATAGCTGTAACAGATGGCAAAAAAATGGTATTCGACCCCCTTCGGAGGAAATACGTCGCCCTAACTCCCGAAGAGTGGGTGCGCCAGCATTTCGTACATTTCCTCATTCAGCACAAAGGATACCCTTCCGGCCTGCTGGCCAATGAGGTGCAGCTCACACTGAACGGAACCCGCAAGCGTTGCGACACCGTGCTGTACGACCGCACCCGTACTCCGCGCATGATTATCGAATATAAAGCCCCTACCGTCCCCATCACCCGCCAGGTTTTCGATCAGATTACACGCTATAATATCGTGCTTAAAGTAGATTATCTCATCGTCAGCAATGGCCTGGAGCACTACTGTTGCAAGGTAGATTATGAGCGGTTTTGCTGCAATTTCTTGAAAGAAATCCCTGATTATGCCATGCTTCAAACCTTATAAACAGTAATATTTATTTACAGATTAAACAATGTCAGTCATAACCTGCAACCTGGCCTTATTTTTCATTCCACTAAAATATTGATAATTAATCCATACAATATCAGTACTTCTTTTGCACGTCATTACTTTGACAAACATGCGGCACAAAAATGACTTGCCTTCACTTCAGCTATGAAGAATGCTTATCTCATGAATGATAAACTGCAACAGTAAGGACGCAAAAAAATCCGCTTGCGCATCTATGACAGATGCCACAAGCGGATTTCAATAAGATCAAAGAGTGAGAATTATTTCTTTGTAAGAGTATCCAGATTTCTTTCAGGAACTACACCAGCCAATTCAGGGTCAATCATGATACGTCCGCAGTATTCGCAAACGATAACTTTCTTGCGCATACGGATATCCATCTGTTTCTGAGGCGGAATCTTGTTGAAGCAACCGCCACAAGCATCGCGCTGAACGTAGGTAATACCCAAACCGTTGCGTGAGTTTTTACGGATACGTTTGAAAGCCTGCAACAAGCGTGGCTCGATGGTAGTTTCAAGCACTTTAGCTTTTTCTCTCAGTTTTTCTTCTTCCTGTTTAGTTTCAGAGATGATTTCGTCCAACTCATTCTTCTTTACTTCCAGGTCTTTTGTTCTTTCTTCGAGTGCGTGAGTGCTCTTTACAATTTCTTCTTCCTTGGCTTTGATTGAAGCAGTATATTCTCTGATACGTTTTTCGCACAGTTCAATTTCCAGCGACTGGAATTCGATTTCCTTAGTAAGAACGTCGTACTCGCGGTTGTTTCTTACGTTGTCCTGCTGAGCTTTGTATTTTTCAACAGAAGCCTTGGCAGTTTCGATTTCAATTTTCTTGGTAGCAACCGAAGCTTTCAGTTCTTCGATTTCAGTTTTGATTTTCTCGATACGTGTGCTCAGACCGGTTACTTCGTCTTCCAAATCCTGTACTTCAAGCGGAAGTTCACCTCTCAGTGTCTTGATCTTGTCAATTTCTGACAGCATCGTCTGCAACTGGTACAATGCTTTCAACTTCTGTTCTACACTCAGTTCGTTCGGATCTTTTTTTGCTTCTTTCACCATAATGATAATTTACAAAAATTTGATGGGATTGGTATTGACGCGGGTCATTTTCACTTCCAGCGTCGGGAACTGCTCCCTTATGATTGAATTAAATATTTCCTTGGTATATTGTTCGCTTTCGTAGTGTCCCAGCTCGGCTATCAGGATACGGTCGTCGTAGAAGAAGTAATCATGGTACTTCACTTCGCCGGTCAGGAACACATCGGCACCGCTTGCTACAGCGTCGGGCAACAGGAATGCACCCGAGCCTCCGCACAGTGCCACTTTGCGAATCAGCCGTCCGGCCATGCGCGAATGTTTGAGGCAACCGACTTCGAATGTCTGCTTGATGCGCTTCAGGAACTCGGTCTCGGTTTCCGGTTCGGCCAGCTCACCTACCACTCCGGCACCCGTCTGACTCCACGCATTTTGCAAGGCATAAAAATCGAACGCAGGCTCCTCGTAGGGATGTGCAGCCAGCAAGGCTTTCATAACGGCACCTTTGCGGAATGCCGGCAGAATGACCTCAATACGGACCTCTTTCTCCTCGTGACGTTTTCCCTGCTCGCCGCAGAACGGATGAGTCCCTTCCAGCGCACGGAACGTGCCCGTACCTTCAAGATTATAGCTGCACTCGTCGTAATTGCCGATGCATCCGCAACCGGCATCGAACAAAGCATTACGAACGACACCTGCCATGGAAACCGGCACGAACGTTACAAGCTTGAGCAAGGCGTTCTGCACCGGAGCCAGAATACGCACATTCTGCAGACCTATTTTCTGGGCTATCTTGAAGTTCACTCCTCCCTGCGCATTGTCCAGGTTGGTATGCATGGAGTAGATCACAATTTCGTTACGGACAGCCTTCAGTACGCAGCGTTCCACATAATCTTTACCCGTCAGCGATTTAAAGCCTTTGAAGATAAGCGGATGGTGCGAAACAATCAGGTTAAAACCCAGTGCAATGGCTTCGTCCACCACAGCTTCCGTAACGTCCAGACACAACAAAGCCCCTGTAGCTTCCGCGTCTGTCAATCCAACTTGCAGGCCGGCATTATCAAATCCGTCTTGCAATGGCAGAGGCGCGAACTTCTCAAGGGCTGTAATAATTTCCTTAATTTTCATGATTCGCGAAAATTTTCATGCAAAGATACGTAATTTATGCGAGATTATCACTATGCTTTTCTAAAAAAAGAACCGCCGCAGGGCATTTTGAAAGCAGAGCATTGCACTATCATTTCAGGAGCTGGGTGACTATCTGCTTGGAAGCCTTGTCCACCCGCAGTGATTCGTTGATTTTACGCACGGTTTTCTGTAAGGTTTCAGCATCGAGTGTGCCGCGTGCCAGCAAATCGTATGTCTGTTGAGGGAACTTTACGTAGCAGACGGACAAGGCCCAGGCCACTGCCATCTTTACGTAATAATCCGGATGACGGATGGCTGCATAGCATTCCAACAGGCGGTCGATGTACGCTTCCTTTATATAATAGGTAAGCGTCATTACTACTCCAAAGCGTATCGTATAGGTTTCAGGGCGCTGCATCATGTCTGTCAGGTAATCCCAAAAGCGTTGCTCGTGCCGGATGAAATAACGCTTTCCGCCTGCAAAACGGAAAGAATCGCATACCGACCAACAGTTAATTTTATATACAAAATTCGTTACACGATTAAGATAGATTTCCACATCTTCATCCGGAGTGATAGCTCCCAGGACCAGGCCATGCAGCAGGCGTTCTTCCATGTAATAATCTCCTGCAGAATCCAGGTAACTTTCCCAATCACTGGCAGCTATCTGCTTGGCCAGGCGGCGCATATCTCCTAAACGAACGCCCAGTACATGCGGGATTCCAGGATTCAATGAAGCAACAAAAGTTGCGTTTCCCTCCTTGCCCAGTTCTGTCAGCCATTCGGGAATCGGCTTTCCATCCAGTAAAAAATCCTTTCTTTTCTTATCCATATTCAATTTGATAATTTCCTTTTCTTAAAACAACCGGGTGCAACTTCAGTTTCTACCTTTCGTAACCCCGGAGAAAAAAAATATTGCTGTAATTGGTATAAAGTTAACAAAAGTTCCTTATATTTGCAAAAGGAAACCTCATCCCTATCATCTTTACGGTTTCCGGTTACTCTATTGCTGCCATGCGGCAAGCGGGGCCTTTTTCCTTTCTGCCCCACACTCACCACTTTTATTCAGCAATACATTTTCAAATTAATTGTGCAGGTTGCAGGAAGAATTTTCCTAGTCTGCCATTGTTGTCGTTTTCCTTTTAAGCCGGAGGAAAAGCATAAGTTTTTTTCGCATACTACGATTTATTTTTTTATTTATTCATCTAAATATTTTTAATCATGGAACAGAGTTTAATAGGTAAGAATGCAGGTTCTTTGTGGACACTCCTGCATGGTAGTGAAAAGGTAGAAGTATTGAAACTGAAGAAGGAATCACATCTTAGCGATGCTGAATTCTGGGCTGCTATCGGCTGGCTTTCACGCGAAGACAAGTTAGTGCTGAGCAGCGAGAAAAAAGGTCGCAAGAATGTAGAATTCTATTCATTGAAAGACTGATACACCAGCCTTTCATTGTTAAAGTCCGGTTCGAGAGCTTATCCCGTACCGGACTTTTTTTTACATACTGCGGCATAGTATTCTTTAAGATATTTAATAATTATACCGATTTTATGGAAACAATTTCCAAACACCTTCCATTTTAAAAATATACTAATTTCATGCTTTTGTTTTCGAAATAAAAACTTAATTTTGCAACAATTATAAACATCAACAAACAAGCTTATTTATGGTAAAACCTTTGACCTTATGTGCAGTTCTGGCATTCAGTCTTGCAAGCTGCACCCAGCAAGATGTCACAAACGGCAATTTGCATGTTATCCCTCTGCCTCAGGAGGTTGTATCAGATGCCGATGCATCTCCATTTAAAATTACTTCGTCTACTCGCATTGTTTATCCTCAAGGCAATGAGAAAATGGAACGCAACGCCCATTTCCTTGCTTCATATATAAAAGAGGTAACAGGAGTTGAGGTACAATTGGCTACTACTCCCGGCAAGCAAAGCATCAACCTGATTTTAGACAGCAATATCACCAATCCGGAAGGCTATGAACTTCAGATTAACAGTGATGAAGTAACGCTCAAAGCCGGATCAGAAGCCGGTATTTTCTACGGTATTCAGACCTTATACAAAGCATTGCCGATTACACAAGGTAAAACAATCGCAGCACTTCCTGCCGGCAGTGTGAAAGACTTTCCACGCTTTGGCTACCGTGGTTTCATGCTCGATGTAGGCCGTCATTTCTTCAGCGTAGACTATCTGAAAGAGGTGATCGACATGCTGGCACTCCATAACATCAACTACTTCCACTGGCACCTAACCGAAGACCAGGGATGGCGAATCGAAATCAAGAAGTATCCTAAACTGACAGAAGTAGGTTCTTATCGCAAGGAAACTATTGTAAAGCCAGGCTCAAATGAATTCGACGGTACTCCAGTAAAAGGATTTTACACACAGGAACAGGCTCGCGAGATTGTAAAATATGCAGCCGAACGCTACATTACCGTAATTCCTGAAGTCGATATGCCTGGTCATATGATGGCAGCGCTTGCTTCTTATCCTGAACTAGGCTGTACCGGAGGTCCGTATGAAGTTCCTACACGCTTTGGTGTATTCGATGAAGTTCTCTGTGGGGGCAACGAAAAAACATTACAGTTTGCCAAAGATGTAATCAACGAAATCATGGATATATTCCCTTCACCCTATATTCATATAGGTGGTGACGAATGTCCGAAAGTGCGCTGGGAAAAGTGTCCGAAATGCCAAGCCAAAATACGTGAGCTGAAACTGAAAGCCACTCCCGAACATAGCAAGGAGAACCAGTTGCAGGCTTATTTCATGGGCGAGGTAGAAAAGGAAATCAATGCCCGCGGACGTAAAGTGATGGGTTGGGATGAAATTCTGGAAGGCAATGCTACCAAGAGTACTACTGTTACTGCATGGACCAGCGTAAAAGCCGGTATCCGTTCGGCCCAACTTGGCCATCAGACAATTGTCTGCCCTATCAGCCACCTTTACTTCAGCAATCCGGGTTACAACCGACTGAAGGGAGTAAGCAGTGTAGAGCGTGTATATAATTTTGAGCCGGTATCCGACAAGCTCACTCCTGAAGAGCAGAAAAACATCATGGGTGTACAAGCTTGTATCTGGACCGAATGGACAAAAGATACCACCAAGGTAGAATGGCAGATGATGCCTCGAATTGCTGCTCTGAGTGAGTTGCAGTGGAGTAATCCGGAGCAGAAGAATTTGGACGGCTTCCTTTCTCGCCTGCGCCATCAGCTTGACCTGTATACGCTGAACGGTTTCCATTATAAGCAGGATATAGAAAATGTAGTAATTGATGTCAACCCGTCCGACAAGCCCGGTGTTTCGTCTGTATCGCTTTATACATTTGATAATGCACCAGCTTACTACACCACCGACGGCAGCATGCCGGATGCAAATGCCATCCGCTACGAAGGTCCTTTTGACATTTCGGGCAACGCGACCATCAAGGCTGTATCTATCCGCAACGGTGCTGCCAGCGAAACTGCTGAAGAAACCCTGCACTACAACCTGGCTACCATGCAGCCTATCGAACTTCACTCTGCTCCCGAAGATACTTATACGTTTAAAGGAGCCAACGTACTGATTGACGGCTTATATGGCGAAGATGCTGCTTATCGTTCCGGACGTTATCTGGGCTTCTACGGAAAAGATCTGGAAGCGACCATCGACTTGCAAAAAGACACCGAGATATCATCTGTATTCATCAGCACCTGTCAGGTACCGGGTGATTATATTTTCGGTCTGAAAGGCATCGAGGTTTCTGTTTCTACTGATGGTAAGAATTTTACACAAGTAGCCAAAGCTGATTATCCGGAACTCCCGAAAGGAAGCCCTAACAACGTGACGAAAGTAGAACGGGTACAGTTTGACAAAGTAGCTGCCCGCTACGTACACATTATCGGTAAAGCTACTCAGGTATTACCTAAGTGGCACAAAAATGCCGGACACAAGGCTTACCTCTTTGTAGATGAAATCGGTATAGAATAAACCGGCAGTTTTTACAACCGGTCCTGAATGAAAGAATCCTCCTGCCCTCAACCATCACGGCTCGGGCAGGAGGATTTCTCTTTTTGTAAAATCTGCTATTTAAAAGACAAAGAAAGCGTCTTTATTACTTTTTATAACCATATACGGCAAGGCCGCCCAATTCTTCTTCAATGCGCAACAACTGGTTGTATTTAGCCATACGGTCCGAACGGCTCAACGATCCCGTCTTAATCTGGCCACTGTTTGTAGCTACGGCAATATCAGCAATTGTAGCATCTTCAGTTTCACCCGAACGGTGCGATGTTACAGTGGTATAACCATGACGGTGTGCCATTTCGATGGCATCCAGAGTTTCTGTGAGTGAGCCAATCTGGTTCACCTTAATCAGGATAGAGTTGGCACAACCCAGTTCGATACCCTTGCTCAGGAATTCCACATTCGTTACAAACAAGTCGTCACCTACCAACTGGCAGCGGTCACCGATGCGTTCAGTCAGTTTCTTCCAGCCGTCCCAGTCGTTTTCGCTCATACCATCTTCAATCGAGTCAATCGGGTATTTGCTGATAAGTTCTTCCAGATAGTCAATCTGTTCGTCGGCAGTGCGCTTCTTACCCTTCTCGCCTTCGAAAATAGTATAATCGTACACACCATCCTTATAGAATTCGGATGAAGCGCAGTCCATGCCAATCATCACATCTTTACCCGGCTGATAACCTGCTTTCGTGATGGCACTCATGATGCAATCCAGCGCATCTTCCGTACCGTTCAGTGCAGGAGCAAAACCGCCTTCATCGCCCACAGCCGTACTTAGTCCGCGGTCGTGCAGCACCTTCTTCAGAGTATGGAACACTTCTGCTCCCATGCGCAGACCTTCGCGGAACGAAGGAGCTCCTACCGGACGAATCATAAATTCCTGGAAAGCAATCGGAGCGTCACTATGCGATCCACCGTTGATGATATTCATCATCGGCACCGGCATTACAAACGTATTCACACCACCGATGTAGCGATACAAAGGAATGTCCAAATAAGCAGCAGCCGCCTTGGCTACAGCCAGTGAAACACCCAGAATGGCATTGGCTCCTAAATTAGATTTGGTTGCCGTGCCGTCCAGTTCCAGCATCTTATGGTCGATGGCACGCTGCTGCAAAGCCGACCATCCCACCAGTGCAGGAGCAATGATGTTGTTCACGTTCTCCACAGCTTTCAGTGTCCCCTTACCACAGTAACGGTTCGGATCTTTATCGCGCAGCTCAAGTGCTTCGTGTTCACCAGTTGATGCGCCTGACGGAACAGCTGCACGTCCCATTACACCACATTCCAACACTACATCTACTTCTACGGTAGGATTACCACGTGAGTCCAGAATTTCACGAGCTATAATTTTTTCAATTTTCATACGCTAAACTTCGTTTTATATGTTATTTTCACCGATGCAAATTTCGCCAGAAAACAATCACCCGTCAATACCTAAAAGTAGGTATTTTCAGGCAGACGGATTGCAGGGACCGAACACCGCTTCTATGACATGTACCGGCGGCAATACAGGATAAAGCGTCTTTCCTTCTTTATCTACAGGATATAAAGCCCCTTCTTTTTCCAAACGCAGCACCATCTGGCGGCAGAGCTCGCGCAACAGTTTCGGATTGTCCAAAGACACATCTTTCTTTTCGAACGGATCTGCTGCCAAGTTGTAGAGCTTATAAGTAGGTTTGCCATCCGTCTGCGGATTATAATAGTAAATCAGCTTCCAGTCCCCTTTGCGATAGGTTGTAAAGTAACTGCCCCGATGCTCGTGCGGAAAGTGCATCAGAAAATCATCACGATGCCGCTTGTCGGGCTTGCCCTGCGCCAGCCGTTTCAGGTCGTCTCCGTCCAGTTCATAGCCTCTAGGCACTCTTACGCCGGCTACCGACAATACCGTAGGGTAAATATCCATTACAGTTGCCATTTGTGTCTGTACACAGTTTGCGGCAATGGGATAGCTCTTCTGTAGCTTATTGTTCTCATCCGGTTTGGCCCAGCTCATGATAAAAGGAACGCGTACACCTCCTTCATATTCCGAGCCTTTCTTTCCTTTCAAGGGAGCCGACGAACCATAATCTGCTGCTCCGCCCAGTGGTGCATCTCCCCCGTTATCGCCCAGGAAAATAATCATCGTATTCTCGGCCACACCTAGTTCTTCCAACTTATTCATCAGGTCGCCCAATGACTTGTCCATTCCTTCTACCAGCGTAGCGAAAGCCCGTGCCTGCTGATTCTTATCGGCATCCTTGTAATGGCCGATAAAACGTTCGTCCGTTTCGAAAGGTGCATGCACAGCATAGTGAGCCATATTCAGATAGAATGGTTGTCCGGCCTGTACTGCCTTGGCTATCTCTTTTCCGGCTTCTATTGTCAGAGCATCCGAGAGAAACGTATTCGTACGGTGGTAAGCTTCCAAATCGGGTACTGCTCGTTCACGCTGTCCCTTTATCCAGCCATAACCGTTCTCCCCGTGATAGCTGCCCGGATGTCCGATAGACGAGCCGCCGATGTTGACATCGAATCCCAGATTCGTAGGGTCCTCTCCCTCACTGCCCATACAGCCGAAGTGCGCCTTTCCCACATGAATCGTTTTGTAACCGGCCTCACGCAAAACTGCCGGATAAATCGGACAGTTGCTTGTCAGCCCCTTCCAGTTCCATTCGTAGGGTCCGTACGCATCCCGATTGTTGCTTTCCGCATTAATCCAGTTCGTAGTGCGATGCCGTGCCGCATTCTGTCCGGTCATAATAGACGTGCGCGAAGGCGAGCTTACACTCTGTGCGTAAAAGGTAGAAAAACGTACACCCTGGCTGGCCAGCCGTTCCATATTCGGCGTACGATACCAGTCGTTGAGCGGCTGCCGCTGCGGGTTTCCCTCTGCATCCGTAATGAACGGAACAGAAGTATCCATCAGTCCCATATCGTCGACCAGAAAGACTATAATATTAGGTCGTTCCTGTGCCACTGCTCCGGCAGCCATCGTCAAGGCCGCCACAGTCGGATAAAGTATTTTGCTCATAGTTTTATCTAAAAATGCCTGAAAATAAAGTTTACAGCCGTATGGCTCGGCTACTAAATTACGATTTTTTATTGGAACAAGCACTTCCCGAATCAATAAATAAATACAAATCCATATACAAAAAGAAGACTTCCTGATTCTTTGCAAACCAGAAAGCCTTCTTTTTAACAAATGTGTTACCGCTCTGACAGCGTGAAATATCAACGGTTGGTCTTCACTTTCAACTCGTACAAATCATTACGGCGGTCACGCAAATTGCGCACACTACCGTACGTATGCAGTTCGTTCAGCAAGTCCAAATCGACATCGGATACCAGAATCATTTCCGTGTTCGGAGTCGCCTCGGCACGCTTACCGTCTGTAGGGAAAGCAAAGTCGCACGGAGTAAACACTCCCGACTGTGCATACTGGATGTCCATATTGTGCACACGCGGCAAGTTGCCCACACTGCCTGCAATCACCACAAAGCACTCGTTTTCTATAGCGCGAGCCTGTGCACAAACCCTTACACGCGAATATCCGTTCTGTGTATCGGTCAGGAACGGAACAAAAAGAATCTGCATGCCCTGGTCGGCCATGATACGTGACAGCTCGGGGAATTCAACATCGTAACAAATCAGTACACCAATCTTAGCACAGTCGGTATCAAAGGTCTGGACCATCCGTCCTCCACTCAGGCCCCAGCTCTTCACCTCATCCGGCGTTACATGTACTTTTTCATACATGTCGAATGTTCCGTCACGGCGACACAGGAATCCCACATTGTACAGTCCGCCATCTTCCTTCACATAAGGCATACTACCCGTAATGATATTGATATTATAACTGATAGCCAGGTTGAGAAAACGGTCGCGAATTTCGGCCGTATATTGTGCCAATGCACGGATGGACTGTGCTTCGCCCATATTATTGAATTTAGCCATCAGCGGTGCATTAAAATATTCCGGGAAGAGCACGAAGTCACTCTTGTAACCCGAAACGGCATCCACAAAGAATTCCACTTGCTCGAAAACATCATCCAGCGTGTTGTATGCACGCATCTGCCACTGCACCAGTCCCACACGCACCGTTGTCTTCTTGTCTACATACGACTGTGTAGGCGGCTGGTAATAAATGTTATCCCATTGCAACAACGTGGCACAATGTTTCGACTCTTCGTCGTTGGGCAAGTAGTTACGCATCACACGGCGTACGTGAAAATCGTTGGAAAGCTGGAAAGTGAGCACGGGGTCATAAATCTCGCGTGAGCGTACCTTCTCAATGTACTCCTTCGGGCGCATCGTATCGGCATACTTATAATAATTAGGTATACGGCCGCCAAACATGATGGCTTTCAGGTTCAGTTTCTCACACAGCTCCTTGCGGTACTCATACATACGTCTGGCCAGACGCAGTCCACGATACTCCGGATGGATAAACACTTCTATTCCATAAAGAATATTTCCTTTCGGATCGTGTGTATTAAAAGTTTCATTGCCTGTAACTTTGGCATAGGTATGGTCACCCTTGACCATTTCGTAATCTACAATGATGGACAATGCACATCCTACTATCTTATCGTCTACCACCGTAACAATCTGTCCTTCCGGAAAAATTGAAATCAGTTTTTCAATCTGGGCATGTGTCCAGAACACATCCTTGTCGGCATATACACGTTTAAACGACTGTGACAGCTGAGCATAGTCCTCAATCTGCAGGTTGCGGACCTCTACTTTGTTAATTTTATGTATCGGTTCCATATATATAAATTATAAATCGCGGACAAAATTACAAATAATACCAGTTAGGGTGTATCAGAAAAATAAAATAAATTTGACGAAAAGTTTTTCTTACTATCTTTGTAACACGAAAACAAAAAGAATGAAACACAATGAAAGAAATCAATGTATCTCAATTGCAGGACAACCTGTTTGATGCCATAGGCAAGGAATGGATGCTGGTGACAGCCGGCACTGCCGAAAAGTTCAATACCATGACAGCCAGCTGGGGCGGTACCGGAATTTTGTGGGGAAAGCCTGTTGCTTTTCTGTTTATCCGTCCCGAACGCTATACGTATGAGTTTATTGAAAAAGGAGAAACACTCACGCTGTCATTCCTGGGTGAAGAAAACAAGGCTATCCACAAAGTCTGCGGTTCTAAATCGGGACGCGATACCGATAAAATAGCCGAAACTGGATTACAACCCATTGTTACTGAAAGCGGAAACATCACCTTCCGTCAGTCACGTCTCACACTGGAATGCCGCAAACTCTATGCGGACATGATTGAACCCGACAAATTTATGGATACTTCACTCATCGACCGCTGGTATGGCGAAGGACATGGCAACTTCCACAAGATGTATGTAGTGGAAATTGAGCATGTATGGGTAAACGAATAAAGATAATTCTTTAGGACAATAGTAAAACGGGAGCTCTCTCAGCCTTGACGCTGAAACAGTTCCCGTTTTTTATTTGATGCAGGTCACTCTGTTTTCCAGTCTTCTATCGTACCTGTTTCCGAAGAAAATACGGCTCCTATCCGGTAAAGCGTTCTTCCGTCCGATTCGTATTCCCGTGCATAACCTTTTTCCTGAATCTGCTGCAGGGCTTCATCAGCCGTACCGTCCAGCTTGAATTCAAAAATATAAACAAAATCCGGAGTTTCCACGATGCAGTCTACCCGACCGTGACTCTGCACTTTTTCCGTATAGACCGTATACACACTGATAAGACGCAGAATGAGGTAGAACGTGTAATGGAAGTAACGCTCTCTTTCCCGCTCGTTCTCCTTGCGGCGCATCGTATAGGGAATGCTTGCCAGAAAAGCCGTCAGACTCGTACGGAAATCATCCAGCTTACCTTTTTTAAGACAGGACACAGCATTCCGTATCCACGAAGGCGTTTCTCCATTGTCAAAATAGTTTGAGGCTACCATGGTGAGAAAACCACGTTTCACCTCCTTATTGGGATAGTCCAGAAGGAATGTATTTTCCTCCAGGTCGAAATCCTTTATCGTCAGATAACCGCTTTGGTAAATCATCGGCAACGGCTGCTCTACATTGGCCTTGTAATCGATGAATTCTTCGGCCGAATAATACTTACCTGTTATCTCGTTCATGTTTTCGTCCGTATGCGTCAGCAGACGAATAAGATACGTCGGAGTACCGCTTTTGAACCAGTAGTCGGATATCCGGCTGGTAGCAAAAGCATTGAGCAGACTGAACGGATTGTACACATCGGTCATCGCGTCGCTGAAATGATAACCGTCGTACTGTGCCTTGAGCATTGCCTTCATTTCCTCGTACGTACAACGGTAGTCCTTCGACATCGCCTCTATCGGCTCACGGAAAGTAGCTTCCAGTTCCTCCTGCGAAATACCGCAAAGTGTTTCGTACTTGCGATGCATACTGATGTCAAATGGTTGGTTGAATCCGCTGAACACGCTTACCTGCGAGAATTTAGTGACACCCGTCAGGAAGACAAACTGCAGATGCTCGTCGGCACCCTTGAAAACAGAGTAAAAGGCTTTCAAGATATTACGGTGCTCTTCTTCCAAATTTTTGTCTACATCGAGTACGTCCAGAATAGGCTTGTCATATTCGTCAATCAGCACCACCGCACGGCGACCGCTCTGCTCGTGGGCTTTGGCCAATACATACCTGAATCTTACACCTAACCCTACTTCCTTGTTTACATCTGCAATGCCGTAATCATTTTCCCACATGGATACATAGTTATCGAGCATGGCTTCCAGCTGACCTTTAATCGTAAAATTTCCTCCGTTAAAGTCTACATGGAAAACAGGATATACCTTCCAGTCCTTCTCCAGTGCGTCTATCTTCAATCCCTTGAAAAGCTCTTTCCGGCCCAGAAAGTAATTCTTCAAAGTAGAAACAAGCAGACTCTTTCCGAAACGGCGCGGACGGCTTAGGAAATAAATTTTTCCTTCCTTAACCAAATTATATACCAAATCTGTCTTGTCGATATAAACGTAACCGTCTTCTATCAACTGATCAAAACTCTGGATTCCTATGGGGTATTTCATACAAGTAAGTTTTTATTTTTACGGATATTCAAAGATAATGCAAATAGGATTAAATACAAAACGAAAACTATTTTTACTTAAAGGATTACCCGACGAAGCCAGTCAGCTGGAAAATCCATACCTTCATCCTTCCTCATTGAAAAGACAAACATACGGCACAAGTAAGCCGAACTTTTATCTTAAAAATGAGAAAGACTCATCTCATGTGTGAGAAAAAGGAAACATACCGTTTTTACATCAATCTTATAGCAAAAAAATGCAGACAAAAAAAATCCCTTTCCGCATCTGCAAAACTACAGATACAGAAAGGGATAAACTGTTTCTACAGGAAACAGCAAAAAATTATTTCACCTGAATAGCCTTTTCGAATTCAGCCCAGTGTTCGTCGGTCATGTTACCCGGAACAAACAATGCCACACCCGCAGCACCGGCTTCGATAGAACCACGTACAGCTTCACCAATTTCAGAAGGAATCAGTCCGTGACCTTCCGGGTCTTTGATATTGGCTTTGTTCTGCCAGTCGCGACAAATGAACAATCCACTGTAAACAGGCTTCTTGCCTCCTACCGAAGCCACTTCTTCTTGCGTCACCTTGCCTACCCATGATGCAGGTTCCAGATAGAAGTCGTTATAGTTCATCGGGAAGAAAGCATCGATGTTCCACTTGTTCCATTCCTGACGAACCAGCTTCTTGGCATATGAGTCCGGACCCGGGAATACGGCAGCACTTACCTTCTTGCCTTTGGCATGAACTGCATCGGCGATTTTATTTACCAGATTGGTAATGCGGTTATAGCGGAACTGTTTCCACTCTTCGCAAGTTGACGGGTCTTCCATGGCCTTGATGTCGATTCCGCTCTCCGCTTTGAAATCGGCCACGCACTTGTCGCAGTAACAGTAATCGGCAGTAGGATATTCTTCGTTCATTACCAGTCCGTATTTGTCCCACAGGCCGCGTGCCAGAATTACGTCTACATAACGGATGTAATCCAGATGTACATAGTCAACATCAGGAATCTCGGCTATTTTGGTATATTCAGACACAAGGTAGTCAATTACAGCCGGATTATTGGGGCACATGCATTTGTAATAAGGAACGTATGCCTGCACGTTGTAAGCCGATTCGCCTTTGCGGTTTACGGCATACCAGGTAGAATCGGCATCCCCTTTCAGCATAGCCGGAATCCATGCGTGGTATTCCAGTCCGTTGGCATGAGCAATTTTGGCCGCACGCGCATGCTTCTCGACGTTGAAGCCTCCGGCGTTATAGCACATACCTGTCAGACCGTGTTCTTTCCATTTCTTGAAATCAGACTGGATAGATGCTTCGGTGGCATCGCCGCCTTCGCCTTGCCATCCGTACACAGGAATGGTTTTTACAGACTCATTGGAGCAGGAAGAAAAGCCCAGCATACATGCCAGCATGCCGGCCAGTAAGAATTTAGTTTTCATAGATTTAAGTTTTTGTTTTTCGTTTTTATTATATCAGTTTTTCTGTCGGGACAAACGTCCAGATACAAAGGTAAGATATTCCCCCGAAATATCCCATAAACGGCGAATCGAATCTTCGGGAAAAAATAAAGGAACCGGCAACGCTTTCATTATTGCAAAAGCGCATGCCGGTTCCTTTTTCTATTTTAAGGATGATCTGTAGTTATGCTATTAATAAGCACGAGCAAAAAGTACGCGGCGAGCAGACGGTTTTCCAGTAACCATGTCTACACCCGGAGTAAGGCTTTCCTCGTCGGCTTCGAAAGGCAGACAGCGGATAGTCGCCTTGGTTTCTTCCTTGATGCGTTCTTCTGTTTCGGTTGTTCCGTCCCAGTGAGCCAGGATAAATCCGCCTTTTTCAATCTGTTCCTTGAATTCTTCGTATGTATCCACCTTGGTGATGTGTGCGTTACGATAGTCAAGCGCTTTCTGGTAAATGTTGTTCTGGATTTCTTCCAGCAAGTTCTTAACGTATTCTTCGATACCTTCGCAAGATACAGTTTCTTTTTCAAGAGTATCACGACGCATAACTTCCATAGTGTTGTTTTCCAAGTCGCGGCCACCCATAACCAGACGTACAGGTACACCTTTTAATTCATAATCAGCGAACTTGAAGCCCGGACGCTTGTTGTCAGCATTGTCGTACTTCACAGAGATACCCATAGCACGCAAGTTGGCTACGATACCTTCTACCTTAGCGTCAATCTGTTTAAGCTGTTCGTCGTTCTTGTAGATAGGAACGATAACTACCTGGATAGGTGCCAAGTGTGGAGGAAGTACCAGACCGTTGTCGTCTGAGTGTGTCATGATAAGTGCTCCCATCAGACGGGTTGATACGCCCCATGAAGTTGCCCATACGTAATCCAGCTTGTTATTCTTGTCGACAAACTGTACGTTGAATGCCTTGGCAAAGTTCTGACCCAGGAAGTGAGAAGTACCGCACTGAAGTGCTTTACCATCCTGCATCAAACCTTCGATGGTGTAAGTATCCAATGCACCTGCAAAACGTTCGTTAGCAGACTTCACACCTTTGATAACCGGCACTGCCATGTATTTTTCAGCGAAGTCGCCGTATACGTGCAACATCTTCTGTGCTTCTGCTTCTGCTTCTTCGCGGGTAGCGTGTGCAGTATGTCCTTCCTGCCACAAGAATTCGGCAGTACGCAGGAACAGACGGGTACGCATTTCCCAACGCATTACGTTAGCCCACTGGTTGCACAGGATAGGCAGGTCGCGGTATGAGTTAATCCAGTTTTTATAAGTACTCCAGATGATGGTTTCAGAAGTAGGACGGATGATAAGTTCCTCTTCCAGTTTGGCAGCAGGGTCTACAATCACGCCCGAACCATCTTCTGCATTTTTCAGTCGATAGTGAGTTACTACGGCACATTCTTTAGCGAAGCCTTCCACGTGTTCTGCTTCACGGCTCAGGTATGACTTCGGGATAAGCAGCGGGAAATAAGCATTAACGTGTCCGGTTGCCTTGAACATATCGTCCAGAATGCGCTGCATTTTTTCCCAGATAGCGTATCCGTAAGGCTTGATTACCATACATCCACGCACCGGTGATTGCTCGGCCAAGTCGGCTTTTACAACGAGGTCGTTATACCATTGTGAATAGTTTTCACTTCTTTTGGTAAGGTCTTTTAATTCTTTTGCCATAATTCTTTATATGTTATTTTTGTTCTTTTCTTGTTACCGGACTGCAAAATTAGTAAAAATGTATATTATACGCTAGCAGTGGGGCAAAAAAGATTTACGGGTTTTGTTTTTGTTACTGATAGTGATAATACCACCAATAGGTATGTCCATACGTGCGGCGCATCTGGTTCTTCTGCTCCACAGCATCGGTATAGCCGGCACGCTGGGTGTTGTACTGTTCCAGTGCGTTCTGCATCAGGCTGTCGGTATGCTGTTTCTCGTAGGCAGGGTGCTCGGCCTGATAGAGCAGCAAGGCTTCACGGTAGTGTACGGGCAGGGTATCTTCGGGAGCATAATACTCGGCTACGGCAGTACTGAATTCATCCAGATTCTTGTCGAGCAGCAATGCCGACATATAATAGTCCAGTGTAGCATGCGTTCCTCGCTCCTGCCGGCAACTGTTGCGCAGGAAACCGGTCAGGTCTTCGCCTACAGCAGGACGGTCGCCCAGATAATGATAAAGGCTGTCGGCTGTGATACGCTGGGTTTCTGTGCTGCCGGCATCAAACAACAGTCCCTGCACGCCGTATGGCTGTGGGTAGTAGAACAGTCGGTCGCCCATGCGCCCTTCGAGTGACAGTGCATAAGCACGCAGCACATTGAGTGTACGGGTGGTTTGAAGCGACTTTTCGCCGATGCGCGCAGCCTGACTGTAGTCTCCATTACGGATGCAGCGTTCTACTGCCAGCTCGTGATGGAAGGATGTATTCTGATTACCAATCATCACAGTCATCAGGCAAAGCAGGAACAGGATAAGCAAATTTCCGTTTACCAGCTGCATAAGCGGAATTTCCTTATCAAGTTGCGTACGGAACAGACGTCGCAGTCCGAAAGCTACTCCTACAAACACAAGCAGGGTAACAGGGACCCACCATTGCCAGCCACTGTTATCGGCCGTATGATATACGCTGCAACTGATGTCGGTCAACGCTCCCAACAACAGGCACGAAGGGAAATACGACAAGCTGCGCACAGCTCCCTTCAGGCCCAGCAGACAGTTTACGCCCCATCGCAGCAAAAGCAGCACGATGGTAATAATCAGGGCTGCATTCTGGGCTACGTAGTGGGTCTTGCCATGAGCCAGTGTGTAGTGATAAGCCTCGAGTACGTCCTTCTGGAACACGTACAGGTAAACAAAACTGAAAGAAAAGAAAAGAAGACCGCACACAACGGTCATGATGCGGGCGGTCTTCTTGTAAACAGGGTGTGTATATTCACTCATAAACGTTACTTCACTCTTTTTAATACCACAGCCGAACGGGCCGGGATGTATAGTTTAAGCCATTCCTTGCGCTCTTTTTTGTAAAGCGGATCGGCGCAAGTGAAATGACGGATACTGTCGTCCGAGAATCCAAAACCACCAAATTCTTTGGCATCGGTATTCAATACTACATCGTATGCTCCGTTAGGAACCAGGAAGCCATAGTCTGTGAACGACTGGGTAGGATTGAAATTGAAGACAAATACCAAGTCCTTACGGCGGTATGCCAACACCTGGTCGCCATCGTTATGCCATACCTCTATTACATCGGTTTTCTGGATGTTGCGGGTCTTGGTAAGCAAATGTACCATTGCACTGTCGAAGTCGCCCAGGTAATGATAGCACAGTTCTTTGTTGTCTACCAGGTTCCACTGACGGCGTGCATACTTGTGCGACCATCCGTTACCTTCGCGCGGGAAGTCAATCCATTCCGGATGACCGAATTCATTACCCATGAAATTCAGGTAACCACCGTTGATGGTTGATGCAGTAAGCAGACGAATCATCTTGTGCAAGGCGATACCGCGCTGTACGGTCATATTCTCGTCGCCTTTCTTGAAGTGCCAGTACATATCGGCATCAATCAGGCGGAAGATGATGGTCTTGTCGCCTACCAGTGCCTGGTCGTGGCTTTCGGCATAAGAGATTGTTTTTTCGTCCTTACGACGGTTGGTTACTTCCCAGAACAAGCTGGATGGTTTCCAATCTTCGTCTTTCTTTTCCTTGATCGTCTTAATCCAGTAATCAGGGATGTTCATTGCCATACGGTAATCGAATCCATAACCGCCGTCTTCAAACGGAGCAGCCAGTCCCGGCATACCGGAAACTTCTTCGGCAATGGTGATAGCACGCGGATTCAGCTGATGGATAAGGCGGTTGGCCAGTGTAAGGTAACAGATAGCGTTATCGTCCTGATGGCCGTTAAAGTAATCTCCATAATTGCAGAAAGCTTCTCCCAATCCGTGGCTGTAGTACAGCATAGAGGTTACACCGTCGAAGCGGAATCCATCGAACTTGAATTCTTCAAGCCAGTAGCGGCAGTTAGAAAGCAGGAAGTGCAAGACTTCGTTCTTTCCGTAATCGAAGCACAATGAATCCCATGCCGGATGTTCACGACGGTCGCCCTGATAGAAATACTGGCAAGGGTCACCGGCCAGATTTCCCAAACCTTCTACCTCATTCTTGACAGCATGCGAGTGAACAATATCCATAATTACGGCAATGCCCATCTGGTGAGCAGCATCAATCAGAGCCTTAAGCTCTTCAGGAGTTCCAAAACGGGATGATGGAGCAAAGAAACTTGAAACGTGGTAGCCGAAGCTTCCGTAATAAGGATGCTCCTGAATGGCCATGATCTGGATACAGTTGTAACCGTCGGCAGCTACACGTGGCAATACGTTTTCGCGGAATTCGTTATAAGTACCCACCTTTTCGGCATCCTGCGCCATACCTACGTGGCATTCGTAAATCATCAGCGGACCTACGTTGGGGTTGAATGCTTTCTTCTTGAATTTATAAGGTTTTGCAGGATTCCATACCTGTGCGCTGAATATCTTGGTCTGATCGTCTTGTACTACGCGATTGGCCCAAGCAGGGATTCTTTCGCCTTCACCGCCATTCCAACGTACCAGCATCTTATAAAGGTCTCCATGGTGCAATGCATCTTTCGGAAGACGGATTTCCCAGTTACCGGTACCTCTCAGACGTTTCAGTTTATAGCGTGCTGTCGGTTTCCAGTCAGAAAAATCTCCGATAAGATAGATTTCCTTAGCATTGGGAGCCCATTCACGGAATACCCATTCAGGACTTTCGAAATGCAATCCGTAGTAAAGGTATCCGCTGGCAAATTCGCTCAAGGATTTCTTGCCTACCAGTTCTTTTTCCTTGGCAATAGCATGCAAATGACGACCTTCGATGGCTTTTGCAAACGGTTCAAGCCATGGATCGTTCTTTATAATATTCAACGTTTCTTCCATAGTAAACTAATGAATTTATTTTTTAAGATAAAACAATTAAAATCTCCAATGCAAAAAATTAAGTCAACTCAGAATGCCTCAGGCAAAAAACAGATTATAGTAACCGCAAAGGCATGACTGGGAAAGACTTATCTCCCAACAAACTTAAGAAATTAATTTTTATTAAACTAATAAAAACGTAATTATTTTGCATTTTGGAGGGTGTTTAAAAGAAAGCTGTGTATTTTTCCGTTCGAAGCTACAACCTCATGTCCGGACTCCCAGCTGTCGCCGCCGTTAAAGTCTGTCAGACAGCCACCTGCATTTTGCAGGATAAGTGCTCCTGCGGTAATGTCCCACGGCCCCAGAAAAGCTTCAATACGTCCTTCAAAGCGTCCAGCTGCTACATAGCAGAGTTCGGCAGCTGCAGCACCTTGCAGACGTAAGCCGCCTACACGACCGTACAAGTTTTCTACCAGATGAGTAGCTACAGGTCTATAGCGGGCAGAATCATACGGAAAACCCAATGCAATGAAAGCATCTGCACACTCGGTTACCGATGATACGGTTATCGGATTTCCGTTCAGATATGATGCTGCGCCTTTCCATGTCCAATAACATTCATCGCGGCAAATTTCGTACACCACACCCAACAGAATTTCCTGTCGGCTACGTAAAGCAATACTGATGCAATAAGGAGGATTGTCGTGGATGAAATTGGTTGTTCCGTCCAATGGGTCTACTACCCAATAAAGACTTTCATCGGTCAAACTCCCCGACCCTTCCTCGGCGATAAAGCCGGCTTCAGGAAGAAGTTGGGAGAGTGTTGCTACAATTCGCTTTTCCGATTCTTTGTCAACATACGACACATAATCGTGTGCATGTTTTTTTTCTACTTGTTCACGGCGGAATTTTTTCCGTTCCTGGCGGATAAAG